>JACCDQ011127201.1_pt1 | contig 14665 bp, 8 predicted proteins | sample 7446031 | NCBI WGS metagenome assembly JACCDQ01 (sample SAMN15323442, study PRJNA562643) | freshwater metagenome | isolation source: river surface water | place: USA:Blue River Watershed | collected 2017-08-17
AAGCCATTGCCGCAGGATACAACGAAGTGCAGCCGCCTATTTTGGTGAATGAGGACAGTGGTTATGGAACCGGCCAATTACCAGATAAAGAAGGACAAATGTACCATGCTACCGAAGACGACTTATTTTTGATTCCGACGGCAGAAGTACCCATCACCAATATGTATCGTGATGTGATTTTACAAGAAACTGATTTACCTATCAAAAATGCTGGTTATACGCCATGTTTCCGTCGTGAAGCAGGTTCTTGGGGAGCTCACGTGCGTGGCTTGAATCGTTTGCATCAATTTGATAAAATTGAGATTGTCCGCATCGAAAAGCCCGAAAACTCTTACGCAGCTTTAGAAGAAATGTCGTTGCACGTACAAGGCATTCTTCAAAAATTAGAATTGCCTTACCGTGTATTGCGTTTGTGCGGTGGCGATATGAGTTTTACGTCTGCTTTGACCTACGATATGGAAGTATTTTCAGCAGCTCAAAAACGTTGGTTAGAAGTAAGTTCAGTTTCAAATTTTGAAACTTACCAAGCCAATCGTTTGAAGTTACGCATGAAAACCGAAGGAAAATCTCAGTTATTACATACGCTCAATGGTTCGGCATTGGCATTGCCACGTATTTTGGCAGCCATTCTCGAAAACAACCAAACGCCAGAAGGCATTCGTATCCCGAAAGTACTTGTGCCTTATTGTGGATTTGAGGTAATTGCTTAGTTGTAAATTCCTCAAAAATCGGTGATAATCGTTTGATTATCACCGATTTTATTTTTTCTTCATTTAGCTTATAAATTTTATACCCATGATTACTTTTTATTAATAGAATAAAGTAAATTTATACGAAGAATGTAACCTACCACATAATAGTTCGATGAAAAAATATACGCATAAACTCTTTTTCCCCTTCATATTCTTATTTTGTGCCTTTTATCAAAATACATTAGGGAATACGCTTGTCATTAACTCAAGCACCAAAACCTTGGCGATTGGTAAGAATATCACTTATTTTGAAGACAAGCTTGGGCGGGAAACCATTGCTAGTATTCAGCACAAGCCATTTGTAAGCTCCACAGAAAGCAACAACAACCTCAATTTTGGTGTTACGTCGTCGGTATATTGGTTTAAGGTTACGATTCAAAACCAGTCCTTACAACCTTTATTCCTAGAAATAGGCGAGCCTGTGCTTGATAGCATCACTATTTTTATATTGAGAGATAAACAGTTGGTCAAAACCAAGTATGCAGGCATTTATATTCCTTGGGAAAAAAGAGATGTGCAGACCAACTGCCATTTGATAGATTTAGCCTTAGCAACACATCAAACCCAAACCTATTACATACGGGTACGCAACACATTGCCTCTGTTGTTGCCAGCAAGTGTAGGTAGTGTACAGGCTTTTTTAGAAGACAACCATAGCAAAGACCTTCTCCAAGGAATGTATCTGGGCGTAATACTGATTATGGCTTTTTACAACCTTATTATTTGGTTTTCTACCCAAGAAAAACCTTATATCTACTATGTGCTATATACGCTATCGCTGGGGCTTTTTTTTGCTTTCAATAAAGGTTTTGCACAAGAATACCTTTGGTCGAGCAACCTTTATTTCAATCGCTATACCTCTGTTTTTATCACAGCAGTGATTGGCTGTGGCTTGCTTTTTACCGATAGTTTTTTAGAAGCCCGAAAATACCTTCCTCAATACTCGAAGGCCATTCTTCACTATTTTATCATCATTATTCTCGCCAGTTTGGGTGTCAACTGGGCAAAGATTGGTGCTTGGACCACCAATCTCATTCACCTCGAAGCCATCATTGCAGTGATGTATATTGTGTTTTTGGCGCTATATATTTCATGGAGAGGCTCTAAGCCTGCCCGTTTTTTTCTGATTGCTTGGGGATTTTTACTGGTGGGGGCTATCATCTTTACCATGCAATTGTCGGGGCTTGTTACCAGTAATAGCTTTACCAAAAATTGCTTCCAAATAGGCTCAATACTAGAAGTAACGCTCCTTTCATTTGCCTTGGCGTATCGTATCAATTTATATCGCCAAGAGAACGAACATTACCAAGAAGAAGTAATCAAACAACTCAAAGAGAAAGAACAAATTCGTAAACGCATCGCCAGAGATTTGCACGACGACCTTGGCTCTACGCTCAGTAGTATCAGTATGTTGAGCCAGTTGGCCGATAGATTTTTTGAAAAAGACCCTGAGAGAGTCTATGGGATTATCAAACGCATCAAAGACAGTTCATTGAAGGTGCAAGACCACCTAAGCGATATTGTTTGGGCTGCCAGACATATAGATGAAGAGTTTAGTACAACAGTAGTGAAAATGCGTGAGTTTGCCATCGAAATGCTCGAACCCAAAAACATCAATTGCCATTTCCATACCGAAGACCAGCCTCTTCCACCCGATTTTCTCAGCAATAATCGCTATGATTTTTATGCTATATTCAAAGAAGCTATCAACAACATTGCCAAATATGCTCAGGCAACAGAAGTTGAGGTGTTGATTTTAGTAAAAAAACAAGTATTAGTTTTAGAAATCAAAGATAATGGGGTAGGCTTCGATGAAAATTTCATCAAAAAAGGAAACGGGCTAAACAATATGCAAGAACGAGCTAAAAAAATGAACACTAGCCTCGAAATCAAGTCTGTGCTTGAACAAGGCACTTGTGTTCGGCTCGAAATTCCGCTTTCTTCCTAGATTTATATATAAGGTCAGACGATTATTGTAATTATTAAGCATAATAAATTGTAAAATATTGAATAATAATTGATTAAATTACCCTTTAATCAAAAAAATACTATTTTTATTTACCATTACATAGCTCTTTTCTGATAAAAACTCCGTACCTTTGCACCCTTATTTAGCAATATTATCTTGTGGACTGTCGGTAACATAGACAAGCCCCTGCTAACTCATAACAATCATCGAAGATGCAAAGCATTCGTAACATCGCCATCATCGCTCACGTTGACCATGGCAAAACGACACTTGTTGACAAAATTATTCATGCCTCAAAGTTGTTTCGTGACAACCAAGAATTTGGAGATTTGATTCTTGATAACAACGACCTCGAACGTGAGCGTGGAATCACCATCGTATCGAAAAACGTATCTGTACGCTATAATGGCGTAAAAATTAATATTATCGACACCCCAGGCCACGCCGACTTCGGAGGTGAAGTAGAACGTGTATTGAAAATGGCCGATGGCGTGTTGCTTTTGGTTGATGCTTTTGAAGGCCCAATGCCACAAACACGCTTTGTGTTGTCGAAAGCAATTCAATTAGGCTTGAAACCTATCGTGGTTGTCAATAAAGTTGATAAAGAAAACTGTCGCCCAGACGAAGTACACGAATCCGTTTTTGATTTGATGTTCAACCTCGACGCTACCGAAGACCAATTAGATTTCCCTACGCTTTACGGCTCGTCGAAACAAGGCTGGATGAGTACTGATTGGAAAAAACCAACGACAGACATCACAGCGTTGCTTGATGCCGTGATTGAACATATCCCTGCTGCTCCTTCTAACGAAGGCGGCGCTCAAATGCAAATTACGTCTTTAGATTACTCTTCTTTCATCGGTCGTATTGCGATTGGCCGTGTGCAAAGAGGTACGTTCAAAGAAGGTATGAGCGTTGCTTTGATGAAAGCCGATGGTACAAGCAAGCGTATGCGTATCAAGGAATTACACGTGTTTGAAGGTTTAGGAAAAGTAAAAGTAGAAGAAGTTTCATCTGGCGAAATTTGTGCCATGATTGGTATTGAAGATTTTGAAATTGGTGATACCGTTTCTGACTTTGAAATACAAGAAGCACTTCCTCGTATTGCTATCGACGAGCCTACCATGAATATGCTTTTCACGATTAACAACTCTCCTTTCTTTGGTAAAGAAGGTAAATTTGTTACATCAAGACATATCCGTGACCGTCTGTTCAAAGAAACAGAGAAAAACTTGGCTCTTCGTGTTGTTCCTACCGATTCGGAAGATAAATTCTTGGTATTTGGCCGTGGTATTCTTCACTTGTCGGTACTTATCGAAACAATGCGTCGTGAAGGGTATGAATTACAAGTGGGTCAGCCTCAAGTAATTTATAAAGAAGGCCCTAACGGCGAACGCCTTGAGCCTATCGAATCGTTGGTGGTGGACGTACCAGAAGAAACCGCAGGTAAAGTAATCGAATTGGCTACGCAAGGAAAAGGTGAATTGCTTATCATGGAGCCTAAAGGCGACTTGCAACACCTTGAGTTTGATATTCCTTCTCGTGGCTTGATTGGGATGCGTTCAAAAGTATTGACTGCTACTTATGGAGAAGCTATTATGGCACACCGTTTCAAGGCGTATGAGCCATTCAAAGGGGCTATCGCTGGTCGTATCAATGGTTCATTGATTTCGATGAATACAGGTACTGCTACAGCCTATGCGATTGATAAGTTGCAAGATAGAGGTATTTTCTTCATCGATCCAGGTGAAGAGGTGTATAGCGGTATGGTAGTAGGTGAGCACAACCGTCAAAATGATATTGAAGTAAACTTGCAAAATGCCAAGAAATTGACCAACATGCGTGCTTCGGGTTCTGATGACAACGTGAAAATTGCACCAAAAATTAGTTTCTCTTTAGAAGAAGCCATGGAATATATTCAGAAAGATGAGTACTTAGAAATTACCCCTAAGTCGATTCGTATGAGAAAAATCTACTTGGATGCCAATGAGCGTAAGCGCATGGAGCAGAAAATGGAATTAGCTTAAAAGAAACAAACCCCTCTGATACAAGTCGGAGGGGTTGTTTTTTACCACTAATTGCTTTATAATTTCTATATCTATAGACCTCTTTTTGAGAGAAAAGGTTGTGTTGTTTTGATCATTTTCTCAAAAACTTCGCTCAAACCGCCTTAAATGCCAACACTTGCCCCTTTTTTGTAGATATATCATATTCGTAGTAGCTTTTCGATAAGCTACTTGCTGTATTGACATTGGGTGTGGCATATTGTGGTTTTGCTCCTTCTATCGTTTGCAATAACACATTTTGTACTTTGCCTTTTGCTTTGCTTGCTCCCTTGATTGCCAAAGGGACTTCGGAACGAATACGGCAAATGCCTCCTGCTTTCGATACAATAACCCCACTGGCTAACTTGCCTTTGCTCCAGTTCATCGTTACCTCAAAGCCTCCTCTTGCCACTAGCCCTTTGACCGAACCATTTTGCCAATTACTAGGCAAAGCAGGAAGTAAATGTACCGCTCCGCTATGCGACTGCACCAACAATTCAGCAATACCCGCAGTAGCCCCAAAATTACCATCAATCTGGAAAGGTGGATGAGCATCGAACAGGTTGCGATAAACGCCTCCTTTATGGTAGTCGTAGTTATTGCCATACATAGGTGAGAGTAGGTTTTTCAAAATAACTAGAGCGTGGTCGCCATCTAAAAGCCTTGCCCAAAAATTCACTTTCCAGCCCATCGCCCAGCCAGTACCTTCGTCACCTCTACTCAACAAAGCATTACGGAATGCCCCAAACAACTCAGGCGTTTCCCAAGGATTGATTTGATTGCCTGGATGCAAAGCAAAAAGATGCGAAGAATGGCGGTGGTGTGGGTCTGTTTCTTCAAAATCTTCGCTCCATTCCATTACATTGCCTTTGGCATTTACCCGATAAGGCTGTAGTTGCGGTAATAGCTTTGCTAGTTCTTCTGTAAAATTAGGGTCGCTTTGTAAGATTTTTCCTGCATTGTAACAGTTGTACAACAACTCTCTTGTAATGCCCAAGTCCATGGCTGTACCAGCCGAAATGGATAGGCTTTTACCCTGATATTTATATTTATTTTCAGGTGAAAAACCATACGCTAACTCATAGTAACCTGCTTCATTTTTTTCTAAAAAACCGATGACAAAAGTGGAAGCTCCTTTGAGAATTGGATAGATTTTTTTCAAAAATGCTTTATCTCCTGTAAATAAATAATGTTCGTATAAATGGCTACAGAGCCACCCAGACCCCATTTGCCAGTTAGCCCAAACGGGGTCTCCAGTACCTGCTTCACCTACAGGTGAAGTAAGTCCCCACATATCAGAATTATGATGTAATGCCCATCCTTTTAGCCCATAATGTGCCTGAGCCGTTTTTTCGCCGTTGACAGCCACATCTTTAATCCAAGCTAAAAAAGGATTGGTTGTTTCGGATAAATTACAAGGCTCGGCGGGCCAGTAGTTCATTTGTACATTGATGTTGGTGGTATAGTTAGAACTCCACGGCGGGCGTACCATGTTATTCCAAATGCCTTGTAAGTTGGCGGGTTGTCCGCCATTACGAGAAGATGAAATCAATAAATAACGCCCATAATTAAACAACAAAGCTACCATTTGTGGGTCTGCGTCTTTGGCATAGTTTGCAATGCGTGCATCTGTCGGAATTTTAGGTGTACCCTTGCTGTCGAGGTTCAGTTGTACTTTTCCATATAATTGTTGAAAGTCTTGGTAATGGGTCATTTTCAAACTTTCATACGAGCGAGCCAAAGCTGCCGACATATATTTGTTTACTTCAATAGACGGTTCTAGTCCATCAAGGCCAGGCGAGCGAAAACGCCCGTTATAGCTTGTTGCTGCTACTACAAACAGCGTTGCTGTACTGGCATCAGATACAACCAATTGGTTGTTATGGGTGCTTACTTTTCCATCGGTTTTTACTTTAAGCCATATCTCAGCTTCCATACCTTCACCTTTCCAATCGTCGTACTGCACGGCCTGTTCAGGAGTAAATTGGCGACGATAGTTAGGTTCATCATGCTTAGGGGCTTTACAACGAATTTTCAGTATATCGCCATCAAGCCAAACCTTATATTTAACTAAGGATTTAAAATTTGCCGTAAATTGTAAGGCACTTCGAGTAGAGCTTTTGAGTTGAACAGCCATCAACTTGTCTGGATAACTCGTAAACAATTCTCGCTCATAAGTGGCTTTGTCGGTCTGATAGCGCACGTGTGTGGTTGCTGTTGCCAAATCGAGGTCACGGTAGTAGTTGCTTACATTACTCGAATCACTGAAGGTGAGCTCTAAATCGGCCAAAGGCAAAAACGATTGAGAAAATGCCCCTTGCATTTTTTTGGTGAGTGCTTCGGCTTCGGCATATTTTTTTTCTTTCATCAACGCCTTCACTTGTGGAAAGTATTGAGCCGATTGGTGGTTATTCCAATCTTTGGGTGCTCCCGACCAAAAAGAAGTATGGTTGAGCTGGATGAGTTCTTTGCCTGTGCGACCAAAGACCATTGCTCCAACCAAGCCATTGCCAATAGGCAGGGCTTCTACCCATTCTTTGGCAGGAGAGTCATACCAAAGTTGTTGCGTTTGGGCTTCTACACTAGACCTAAGTCCGAAAAAAGCACACGCAAAAAAGAACAGTTTTTTCATGATATGTTTGTTATTAGAGGGGTTTTCTATCTGATAAGAAGAACCTTTTAAAAACTACTCTATTAGTCTCGAACCATTCACCCTACAAAGGCTGTTAAGAAATAGGAGAGAAAAAAAGCCCAATATTATACTCTCAAAAAGAGGGATTATATTAAAAAATATTCCCCCTAAAACAAGCAACACACTCATTTAAAGTAAATTATACTCTTTGTCAATAAATAAAAAACAATCGTCATGTTAAATTTTGAATTACAAAACCCTACAAAAATCCTTTTTGGAAAAGGACAAATCGCCCAAATAGCCAAAGAAATTCCAGCAGATGCCCGTATTTTGTTGACTTATGGGGGCGGAAGTATCAAAACCAATGGCGTATATGAGCAAGTACAAAAAGCATTGCAAGGAAGAACCCTTATCGAATTTAGTGGCATCGAACCCAACCCTACTTACGAAACGCTCATGAAAGCCGTTGCACTTATCAAACAAGAACAAATCAACTTTGTCTTGGCAGTAGGTGGTGGCTCGGTGATAGATGGTACCAAATTTATCGTAGCCGCCGTAGCGTATGAAGGCGGCGACGCTTGGGATATACTGGCTAAACCTGTACGGGTGTTTAAAGCGATGCCTTTCGGAACGGTACTAACCTTGCCTGCTACAGGTACAGAAATGAATTCGGGTGCTGTCATTACCCGTGTGGCTACCCAAGAAAAATTGGGCATGGGCGGCCCTGGCTTGTTTCCGCAGTTTTCGGTACTCGACCCCGAGGTGGTTAGCAGTATTCCTGTACGTCAGCTACGCAATGGGATTGTCGATGCCTACACACACGTGTTAGAGCAATACCTGACCTATCCGGCCAATGCTTGGCTACAAGACCGTTTTGCCGAAAGTATTTTACAAACCCTGATAGAAGTAGCCCCTAAAATTTTAGCAAATCCTAGCGATTATCAGGCGGCTGCCAATTTTATGTGGAGTTGCACAATGGCACTGAATGGGTTGATTCAAAAAGGTGTACCAACCGACTGGGCAACGCACGCCATTGGTCACGAACTCACGGCGCTTTATAATATCGACCATGCCATGACTTTAGCCATCATTTTCCCGAATTTATACAAAGCTCGTTTTGAAAATAAAAAAGAAAAACTAGCCCAATATGGCGAAAGAATTTGGCAAATTACCGAAGGAACAACCGAAGAAAAAGCCCAAGCGGCCATCGAACGCACCGTGGCATGGCTGCACGAAATAGGGGTAAAAACTCGCTTATCGGATTATACCGCAGATTACGCCAAAGCCGCAGGTTTTATCGAAAACCGTTTTACCGAACGTGGCTGGAAAGCCCTCGGCGAACGCAAAGATATTACGCCTTCGGTAGTAAAAACCATTGTAGAGATGAGTTATTAGGTAAATCAAAGTAGCATAATACGTTTGTGTGAAACATTTAAAGTGCTGATTTGTAAGGTTGTATATTGTAATAACAGGCTATTTTAGCAAAAGCTTTTCCTGAAACAACGGTAGTTTAGATGCTATTTTTGACTATTTTTGTAAGACAGCAAGGGGCTTTTATTTTTCAAAATAAGCAATTCCTATAGCTTGAAAACTTGCATTTGTCAAAACAACTTAACTTGAATCATCCTTTATAATGGAATACAATCATATCAAAGCCATTCATATCATTTTTGTGGTAAGCTGGTTTGCAGGCTTGTTTTATTTACCTCGTTTATTGGTGTATCATACCGAAGCCAACGATAAGCCCGCCTTGGAAAGGGACATCATTCAGGCACAATTTGAGAAGATGGAAAAAATCCTTTTCAATGCCATTATGGTGCCAGCTATGTGGCTTACCTTGCTCACGGGTCTTACGCTCATTTATTGGAGTTGGTGGGATACTTTCGCCCAACATACGTGGTTGCACCTTAAATTGACCTTCGTTTTGGGACTTTTGGCCTATCATTTTGCTTGTAGGCGACTGATACAAGAAGTGAGGGCAGGCAAATTTAGGTTTACAGGCTTTCAACTTAGGCTATACAACGAAATAGCAACCATCTTTTTGTTTGCTATTGTCTTTTTGGTTGTCCTAAAAAATGCCGTCGATTGGATTTGGGGCGTAGTGGGTTTGTTGGCTTTTGCCCTTGTGATTATGTCGGCTGTGCGATTGGCGAAAAATAGGCGAGAGAAAAAATCAAGGTAAAAAATAAGCGTTGTGCATATAAAACCCACAACGCTTATTTTTTTGTTGGTAAATATGTTTGCCCCCCTTTTTAAAGCCTGAAACAAGGCATAAAAGTGGAATTGTTTTAGTAAAAAAACGCTTGTTGTTGTGTAAAACAGCTAGAACTAACACAGCCCCTTGGCATGATTTATGCTCTAAATGCTATAAAAAGGTCGCTGTACGCTAATTTTTTTAAGCAAAATCAAAGCTTTTTTATATTTTTGTTTGCCTGTAGTAAGCTAATTTAAGTTTTGCTTAATTTCCGTTTTCTGATTACCTACACACAAACCACTAACCACTCGTTTGGTGTTAGCCATTTTACTAAGTAGTTGCAGTAAAATAGACCATAACGTTTCATTAAAGTATTTATCCGATGCCTTCTATCAAGCAAATAGTACTCTTATCGACCTTGGTGTCTGTCTATTGTTCATCTGCGGTGGCACAAGTAGAACAGTCTTTGCTGAATGATGCTACACGTCATTATGAATTGTCGAGTTTTATTACGGCTATTCCTCGTTTCGAGAAGGTCTTACAAGACTACGGGCAGCAACTTTCCGACAGCGAAAAGCAAACAACGTTATTGCGTTTGGCGTATGCCTACAAGCAGGTAAACAACATGGCTAAAGCCGAAGCAACCTACCGCCAAGCCTTAGATATGCCCTTGACTTTGCCTGCCGAACAAACCAAGGCGTACTTGTATTTTGCCCAAGTGCTGATTCAAAACAATAAATTCAAAGAAGCCCAAAATTGGTACGAAAAATACCAAACCTTTGCTTCGTCGCTCTCCGAAGACAAAGCTTGGCAACGATACGATTTGGCTCAGTCGGTAGCTGTAAATAAATATAAACTAGAGTTTTTGAAGTTGAATACGCCAAAATCTGAGTTTAGTCCTATGTTTTACAAAGACGACTTGGTTTTTTGTTCGAGTAAAAGTCCCGACGCTTTCCTTGATTTGTATATTGCAAAAAATAGCCGTACCCTCGAAGGGATTACTTCGAGCGGACAAGACCCTACCGTAAACGAAACCAAAGACCCTAATTTATTCAATAAATTAGCCGCCGAAAATAAGGCAAAGCAATGGCTCACGGTGCCTTTTAGCAAAAACCTCAACAGTGCCTTGAACGAAGGCCCTTGTACGTTTAGCCAAGATTTTAATACCATTATTTTTACCCGCAACAACGCCAAAGAAACCAACAGCAACGAAGAGTATGTCAAGAAATTGAAGCTCTACCAAGCTACGTTTCAGAATAACGAATGGACAGACATTAGAGAGATGCCTTTCAACGACGATGCCGCTTCTACGGCACATCCGAGCTGGTCGAAAGATGGTCATTATTTGTATTTTTCATCCGACCGCAAAGATGGCAGAGGAGGCATGGATTTATGGGTTGTGACTTACGAAAGAGGCAAATGGGGCATCCCCGTGAACCTTGGCGAAACCATCAATACCAAAGGCACAGAAACCTTCCCTTTTGTGGATGAAGAAGGTAATTTATACTTCGCCTCCGACGGGCTGAACGGACAAGGAGGGCTGGATATTTTTTATGTAAAAATGCAAGAAGGAGTACCCGTGGGTCGTCCTGTCAATCTGGGAAGTCCGTTCAATACGCCTTTCGACGATTTTGGTATTGTCACCGATGGGCAACGCAAACAGGGTTATTTCAGCAGCGATAGACGTGCCAGCAACGACGACGACATTTATCGCTTTACCCTCGACCGCATCGCCTATAATTGCCGTGAAATGCTCCTGAGCGTTTATGACATCGAAACCAAGCAGCCAGTTGCAAATGCGGAGGTAACGGTGAATATGACAGACAAAGAAGCGTCTGCTTTTACCACAAACGAAATTGGGATTATGAAGTTTTGTGTTGGGCAAGACGTAAGCTATGAAATTACCGTAAAGCGAGCAGGGTATTTTAATTATTTCATGCGCTACCGCACGCAAGGCGAGTCGGACGATGCCCCTACGCAAATAGACATTCCGCTTACCAAAGCCCAAACAGAAACCTTTTCGCCTGTGTCGGCTGCCGAAAAAGTACAAGTTGCCTCGAAAGATGCCAAAGGTAGAAAACCCTTGGTTATCAAAGGTATTATTCGCTCAGAAATTGACCAAAAGCCCATCGAAGGCGTAGTCGTGATTTGTACAAACGAATGCGACAACACAACCCTACAAGTAAAAACTTCTGCCCTTGGCGAATACACTTTTATGGTATATGAAGGATGTGAGTATTCGCTCGAATCGTCTAAAGATGGCTACGGGAGTATTAGTAGAAAGGTGAAAAAAATTGTTAAAAAAGAAAAAGATATTTTAGAAGAAGACTTGGGGCTTTTCAAAGAAGGCGACCAAATTACGATTGATGATATTTACTACGAATCGGGAAGTGCCAAATTGAAAAAAGATGCCGCCAAAGAACTCGATAAACTAGCCTCCACCCTAGCCCAAAATCCGACGATGCAAGTAGAAATTGGGGCACATACCGACAGCCGTGGCGATGCTACCGAAAACCTGAAACTTTCGGCAAAAAGAGCCGAAGAAGTAGTAAAATACCTGGCTAAAAAAGGCATCGACAAAAGCAGAATGATTGCCAAAGGCTATGGCGAAACTACACCCATCAACGAATGTGTCGATGGCATCGACTGCCAAGAAAGAGAACATCAACAAAACCGCCGCACTACCGTAAAGTTTATCAAAGCACATATTGCTGAAAACTAGGTATGATGAGATTCGGATGTGTAAAATACGTTTGAATTTCTATTTCCGAAATCAACAATTCTCTATAGTGTTGATAGTTGCAAAAAGGAAGCATTTTGTCTAAATCAAACAAAATGCTTCCTTTTTGCTATGCACATAAAACATACAAATCGCTCAAATTTCTTCCTAAACCATCGTAGTCTAAGCCATAGCCCAGCACAAATTTATTGGCTAATTCAAAGCCCAAGTATTCAATCACAACAGGCGTTTGTAAGGCTTCGGGCTTCTGAAACAACGAAGCGATTGTCAACGATTTCGGATGATGTGCCAGCAATTGTTCTCTAATAGCCGCCATCGTAAGGCCTGTATCAATAATATCTTCGAGAATAATCACTTCTCTATCGGTAATATCTTCTTTCAACCCCAATACCTCCGTAACTTTACCCGTCGATTCGGTTGCTTGGTACGATGCCACACGCAAAAAAGTGATTTCGCATTCGATTGTAACAGCCTTGAGCAATTCGGCTGCAAACAAAAACGAGCCGTTCAAAATCGCTAAAAAAATTGGACAAGTACCGGCATAATCTCGGCTAATTTCTTGGGCTAAAACCTTGATTCGTTCTTCAATGACGGCTTGTGGTAAAAGTATTTCAAATTGTTTATCACGTAGTTGGATAGTCGTTTGCATCAGAAATGTTTTTAAGAAAATGAAAAGTGAAATTACAGTCAATCAGTCAAAAAACACTCAATTATAGATTTTTTTTAATTAGTTTTTAATAATTCAAACCATTGTTTCGTTATGCTTACAAAACCTGTACTTGCAGTAAAATAGCTAAATCCGCAAAAGAATCGTAATTTTGCAAAAAACTGTAGGGAAAAGGGATAGCCATTCTCTTTAACAACCAATCAAATACGTCCGTGAAAGCGATTATCCGTACTATTGCCGTAATATTTATCCTCAGCCTAGGATTCTGTGCCAATGCCCAATGGTGGGTTGATACCGAAAAAGCCGAAAAAGAACGCTCGAAAGGTATGTTGCTCCTGACCAACGAGGTGCAAATAGAAGCCACTGTGGCTATCAATCACATGTATAATTTTAAGTTTTCGGAAGCCGAACGAGAATTTAATTACCTCAAAATCAAGCATCCAGAGCATCCGCTACCCGATTTTCTTTTAGGACTAATGGAGTGGTGGAAAATTGTACCCAATACCGAAAATGTGATTTATGACGAAAAATGCCTTAACTTCATGGACGAGAGCATTCGGAAAGCCGAATTGATTTGGGACGATACCGAAAACCCCGAAGCTGCCTTTTTTATGGCTGCTGCCTATGCTTTCAAAGGACGTTTGCACTCCGAGCGTAAGCACTGGACCAAAGCAACGCTTGCCGCCAAAAATGCCCTCAAATACTTGGATAAATCCCGTGCGTTTTCAGATTTTAGTCCCGAACTGATGTTTGGCGATGGGCTTTATAATTATTATTTCTATTATGTAAAAGAAAACTTCCCGATGCTCCGCCCTGTGTTGTGGCTATTTCCGAAAGGCGATAAAAGCAAAGGAATTCAGCAATTAGAAAAAGTAAGTTATAACGCCTTTTACACCCGTACCGAAGCACGCTATTTTTTGTTGCAGATTTATGGCATGGAAAACATGAATCAAAAGGCATTTGAATTATCGAAATATACACACGAAACTTATCCAGACAATCCGTTTTTTCATCGTTTTCATGCCCGTTGTGCTTTTGTGTCGGGTCATGTAAAAGAAGCCGAAGAAGAAGCCAAAAGCATTCTGAAAAAAATAGAAGAGCATTATGCTGGTTATGAGGGCGTAAGTGGGCGTTATGCCAGTTTTATTCTAGCTTATTACAATTACAACTATTATCACAACATACCCGAAGCCAAGAAATACTACCAAAAAGCCATTGATTTTGCCAAATTGAGCAACACCACACAATCGGGGTATTATTGGTCATCGTTGATTGCATTAGGTAAAATTGCCGCTGCCGAAGAGGATTACGACCAAGCTATTGAGTACTACAAACAAGTATTAGACGATGCCGAACGCAAATCGTCGCAACATACCGAAGCCAAAAAACTTTTGGCAGAAGCCAAGAAAGCCAGACGCAAAAAACGCTAAAAAATATGCCTGAAAAACGCTCGTTGGAACTAGCTCCAACGAGCGTTTTTTGTTTTAAGCATTCTACCATCTCTGAAATTCTTTTTCCTGTTAATCTTTCTACTATCGGCCTTGCCATAGTTGTTCTATCTGTATAAACAACAGGATTTTTTGTATATCCTCACAAATCCATTTCCTACAAATATGGTTTATAGCGGATTTTGACTATATTTACTATTCATTCTAAACAGAAAATA
>JACCDQ010843973.1_pt1 | contig 14659 bp, 13 predicted proteins | sample 7446031 | NCBI WGS metagenome assembly JACCDQ01 (sample SAMN15323442, study PRJNA562643) | freshwater metagenome | isolation source: river surface water | place: USA:Blue River Watershed | collected 2017-08-17
ATGGTCGCGCCGCCGTATACGAGCTTTCATCACAATCTCGACTTCGGAAAATTGGGCTACCTGGGCGAGTTCGATGCGCGCATTAGTGGCATTGACTATATTGAGACTATCCTTGCTGAGATAACGAGTGAAGGCAAGGTGCTGACTGAATGGGACTTTGGCGAAATAATTTCTGATTTCATGAAGAAAAATGGAGATGATCCAGCCGAATTCGTCCGGCCAGGGGTCGACTGGTTTCACATGAATGCCGCACTTTATGATCCGCAAGATGATTCAGTGGTTGCATCGAGTCGGGAAAATTTCGTTATAAAAGTTGACTATCGCACCAAGGAAATAATATGGATATTTGGCGATCCAGCAAAATACTGGCACAGTTTTCCATCCCTGCGCAGCAAAGCTTTGGTACTCTCTCCAGGGGGCCTGTATCCTATCGGTCAACACGGCATCACCATTACGCCTGACAAAAAGCTTCTGCTTTTTAACAATGGATATCAAAGCTTTCAGCAACCTGTGGGAAAGCCCCAAGGGGATTCTCGTAGCTACAGCGCTGTTGCTGCTTATGTAATCAATTCTGCTGACAAAACGGCGATCGAGAGTTGGCGCTTCGACTACAATAAGACGATCTTGTCCGATATTTGCTCAAATGCTCAGCAGATGGGCGATGGCAGTGTTTTTATCAACTACGCATCTGCAAGTGGGCGAACCAAGAGCAGGCTGATCGGACTGAATCCTCAGCGGCAGGTTGTGTTTGACTTTGAACTGCCGACCAACTTGTGCGAAACCAGCTACCACGCGACAGTGGTGCCACTTGAAGCGCTGATGTTGAAATAACTCCGATGCGCCGTCAGCTTCGACCTTCGTAGATGGCGGTGATCTTGTCCATGCGGTCGGACAGCTTGTAGTGTCCTAGCACCTTGGCCCGTGCTTGCATGGAGAAGCGTGAGCGCGTGGCAGGGTCGTCGATGAGTGCGATCAACGCTGATGCTAGTGCCTGATCATCATCCAGCGGGAAAAGTCGACCGTCGCTGCCATCCAGCACGAGATGGTGGTTGCCGGGAATGTCACTGGCGAGGACAGGTACGCCGGAAGACATGGCCTCGAGGATCGCCAGAGGCATGCCCTCCCACCGCGACGGCAGCACCATCAGGTCAATCGCCTTCAGGAGTGCAGCCACATCGCTGCGCCAACCCAGGATTCGAATGCGGTCCGCGTGGCCGGAAGCGAGGATGGTCGCATCGAGCTCGGCGCGATACTCGCCATCGCCAATCATGACGAAGCTGACGTTGCTGCGTTGCGCCGAGACTCGGATCGCGGCGCGTACGAAGCATTGAGGGTTCTTCTGGAGCCACAGCCGGCCGACCATGCCGACGATCACGTGGTCGTCTGTATCGATGCCGAACGCCGATCGACGGAGCGCCCGACGCGACTCGGGCGCGGCGGGCTCATAGATGTCAACATCTATGCCGTTTGGCAATAGCGCAATGCGGGCGTCCGGGACGCCTAGCAGGTCGCGGGCGATAGTAGCGTCGGTGTCGTTGAGGACGATCATCCGATCAGTTACCTTGCCGGCGCGTCGTTCTAGGAACTTGAAGATGGCCTTGATGGCCGGACGTGACTCGGCGGGGAAGGCGTAACCATGCACCGTGTGGACGATGTTCGGGACGCCGGCGGTCTTGGCAGCTAAGCGCCCCAGGATGCCGGTCTTAGAGGAATGTGTGTGGACGATGTCGGGGCGCTCCGCACGGAAGAAGTTGCGCAGACCTAAGTAGGCCTTGACGTCCCGCTTGGGTGAGATGGCTCGCTCGAGTTCCGGGATTAGGTGCACTCGCACGCCGATGTGGCGTAGCTGCTCGGTGAACTCGCCTTCGCATTTGCAGACGGCGATGCGTTCGTAGCGTGCCGGGTCCAGGTGCGACAGTTCATCGAGGGACACCTTCTGCACGCCGCTCATCAGCGGCAGCAGTTGGATGTGGATGATCTTCTTGCGAGGGGTCATGGAAGCAGGACGCTGATCTTGCAGCGAGCCAATCTCGAAAATGTAGGGAAGCGCCAGATGCGGCTCTTTGATCGTTAGTTAGTGATACGCCCCATGCGGCAGCAATGGAGACTGGCTTTTTTGGGCTTTGTTGCACAAATGGGAGCTAAGTCGTTGATTCCAAAGCGTTTGCTTAAAATTTAAGCGCAAAAATCTTCTTTAAAATCAACAGCTTACGGATTTGTGCAACAAAGCCGTGGAGACTCCAACGTAAGTCGATTTTGTGCATGGAACTTTTTCAACGTTGGCGCCATCCTCAATTAACGATCAAAGAGCCCCAAATGCGGCATTGCAATTGGCGACCGCTGGTGAGCACAACGATGGCGACGACGTTGATTCCGCAGCTGTCGAAAAAATATGGAAGCTATCGATCTCAATAAATACCTTTGCTTGGCTTCTATTTAAAAAATAATTTTTGGTGCGCAGGAAGTTACTTTCTAAAGAGGTGATTCGCGTGGCAAACAAGTAGTGCAACAGGGCGCCAGTAGTAAGAGTGCTTGAAATTTTTGCAATTCTCAGAAATTCCCATGAGTCGCGCTCGAAACGCCGTGTTTGATTTTTGATTGGAAATTCCGCCAGTTACAAAAATACTAATGGGCCGAGGCAGCCATGCTGCCAGAGCCGCAACTTGATGTTCATATGTGTGTACCAAATCCGCCAGCGGGCCCACATCAGTGCGGAAGGGGCGATTGATTAACCAGTCTCTGCGGTAGATCAAGCCTTGTGAATGGCATGGGTTGCGCCACGGGAGTTTTCTGCGCTTGCCGTGAAATGTGGAGTTGTTGAATGTGGCGAAAATTTGTCCATCATTGTTTTCAATGAGGACAGGGCCATAAATGATGGGGGGCATATTTTTGTCTTTTGCGAACTCAAATATAGCCGCGCCGACAAACGCGTCGGCAAGCGTGTCGCCGCAACCCAGGTAAATAATATATTCGCCGGTCGCTGCGTGCATGCAGATATTGAAGGCGTCATAAATGCCGTTGTCTTGGCCGGCAAGTAGCCTGAGCCTAATGTGATTGATGTCGCTGCAATATTTCTCTATTTCGGGCCTGAGATGGTTGCCGAGGGTCTTGACTACTAGTTCAATATCGACTTCGGCTTGAGCTGCCAAGGAGTCGATTGTTTTTTGGACTGGCCCAATATCCTCAGATGGCCCTATCGCCATGCAAACAGAAAAGAAATTTTTACTCATCGAAGAAGCTTCAAAATGCTCACGTAGATATGGGAGCGAGTGGTGCTTCGATGGAGGTTCGGATTTTTTTGCCAACCAATGCTTCCATATATTTGGTCTAAAATCCGTGCATGCCTCAGAGTTCGTTGCAGCACTTGCCGAAGCGTCGCTAGCTTCTTAAAAAACCAGCGGAATCCGCGCACATGCCCAATAGTATTCTCTGTGTGCTGAACATACAGCATAGAGGCGCCAGTGGCCCGCGTCATCGTTTCATCTCGTATGGCGAGTTGAGAAATGACATAATCATGCGGTGCTGTCCGAGCCTCCTGTAGTGCATCACAAAGCTTGAGATAATCGCGTGCTGTGGATGCGCTTGTAGAAAAAGTCATTCCCGGCGCAGGGGTTTCCAAGAGGCCTGTAGGTATTGATTCATCGAATCGATGCGCTGTCAAGAAATTAAAATTGACATCTACAACCAACGCACTTGAGGCTGTGGTGTTGTTGATGTCCCGATTTAGGAAGCGGCCCGGCAGGCAGTAGTCGTCTTGGTCAATAAAGTGAATTGCGCGGACATTTGGAATTTGCAATGCGTCCGCAATGAGTTTTTGAAAGCAGCCGGGATAGCCGTTGGGATGCAGATATGAATAGAAGAGCAGTTCAATTTTCTTGGCTGTTGCTAAATTTCGTAGCGCCAAGAGTGAGCTTTCATGCCATGTGACTGCACTATTTGGGCCGTCTGCAGCAATAAGGAAAATATATCCCTCTCCCGCGGGGCATGCTGAAACGGCTGATTGCAATAGAAGAATATGCTTGCCCGATGGGCGATATAGCGGAACCAGGACAGCTGTTCTCATGGCGGAGGCGTTTTTAACTTTGTGCGGAAGCGGCAGTTGCTATTTTTCTTGCGGCTCTCAGAAGCGCAGCGCACATGATAAATATTGCCAATTGCAGGCAGCCAAGATACCAGTCTTGTAGCAAATTGTAGATTACCAGGGAGAGTAAAACGCGATAGTGAGATTTGTTGATCTCGCGGAGCATTCGCCCAAAAAATATAGCTAAGATCAATCCCACATGATTGCTGGCAATTATTTGATCGCCAATAAATGTCGGATTCGGGCCGAAGCCGCGCCAGTCATTGAACAATGTTCCATGTAGCCATACGCCTGGAACTGCAAAATCTTTTTGGCCGATTTGAAACCATGGCCAAGCAAGATAAAAGGGTGACTGGTGTGGGTAGGTAGATGCTTGCAATCCCAAAGCATCTATGTAGTCCAGTACATCCACGTTTTTTATAACCCGTTCGAATATTGCCCTTGCTACCTCGGCATTTTCTAGTTCGGGGAAAAGACGCTGAACCATAAATATGGTCGCTGCAATGCCGCCAGCCAGAATTATTCCTAAGGTGGCAATGCTGATTCGCTTTCGATAGACGAATAATAATGCCAGCAGTAATGGCATAAAGGAGCCTTTGCTCAGGCCAGTCATCGATGCCGCAGCAGTTGCAGCAATGGATGTGAGCTGAATCCATGACCAACAAGGCTGATTGGCCGCGCGGCATATTGTGTGCACACTGAGCCAGCCGGTGAGTAGAAGAATATATGCGGTATAGCGATCTGTGGAACTTTCGCTGAGTTCAATCAGTAAAGCAGCTTTGTCGTCCAATGTGGTGTAGCCGGACGAGATATTGGAGTAGATCTGTGCGGCGGAAATGACGAGCAGCAACGGTGCTGCATCGAAATCAAGTAGACGGTCAACAGATGAGGTTGTGGAGTGTGCGTGGGATCTTGAAGACCAATACCCCAAAAGCATAATAAATATATATGCAGAAACTTCCAGCCGAAGGATGATGTCGGAATTGCCAATCGCGACCCAGATACTCATCAGCGACAAATTGAGCGCTAGAAATATGCGTTGATCCCAGCGCCTTCCGAGTAAATTCCAGTATGCAAGCCACCCTATTAGCGAAAGCGCCCACAGTGACGGTTGTTCAATGACTATTTCAGTGAACATGGTTCATTTGATTGAGTCGCCGATCACTACGGTCGCCATGTGGCGAGCTTTTGCATAGCGATGAGGGGTCGTGGAGGCTAGTAGGATCGGGCAACGTCAATTGCCTGTAGCAGCACTTGGCCGCAGGCGCGCCGCCGCTCAGCGCCGCGCGCAATCAGTTCTGTCGGCGTAGTGGCAGGCATTGGAGGCAGAGCAAGTGCATGTTCCATCGCTGTGGCCAGTGATGGGGGGCTGGCAGCTTCAAAGAAAATGATGGACGAATCGTCGATTTCGGTGTTTACCGGAATGTTTGATACTATGGACCGCTGGCCCACTGCTATGGCGTCATACACTGCACCGCCACCTGGGCCGCCCTCAAACAACGTCGGCTGAACGAGCGCAATGGCTCCGCGGATGAGTGCAAGCTGATCGGGCTTTGGAATCAAGCCTAGAATCCGAATGCGATTTGCAAGGCCGTTTTGAGTGGCCTGTTGCATCAATTCGTTAAAGTAGTCTGGGAATCGATAGTCGCTCGTTGCCCCGGTGCAAACCAGAGACAACTCGGAATGCTTATTGGCTAACGTGGCGAAGGCTTTGAAGGCAGTGGCGTGATCTTTGTGCTTCCAGAATTGGTTGCAAACAATGAAGTAAGGTCCAGTAATGCGGTGACGTTGACGTGCGTCAGCAATGCTTACCGAAAACGCCTCGCTTCCTGGTGCCGGAGAAAAGGGCAGTGCGAAAACCCGTGCCTTGCGCTTCGGAAAGAAGTGTTCGATGTCCTTCGCAACGTCGCGCGCGTTGACGATCACGACGCTGGCATTGTCGAGCATCTGGCGGAAGTCGCGGTCTCGCAGCGCGCGCTCTCGGTCGGTAAAAAACTGGGGAAGGTGCTTGTGCTGGAAATCGAAGACGTAGCCGACCCAAGGCGCGCTGGCTTCGGGTTGAGGCGCGATAGCAGGCAGAAGCGCATCCAGGCCCAACCGCGCCGTCGCGCGATTCAGCGCACGCTGGCCGATGTCGATCTCGTGCAAAATCGCGTCGGTGCCGGCCAGCGCCCGCTCGAGGTGGTCAGGGTGAGGCCGGTGGGCTGCCATCGTCGATCGGCGCAGTAGGCCGCGTGCCGCGTCGCTCAGGCTGCGTACGGTCACCAGCGGACCGCGTGTCGGCGCCAGCACATGCAGTTCTATCGAGGGGGCGGCATGGTGCAGGCCCGTCGCTATGCCGCGGAGGAAGTCTAGGCCGCCGCCCCAGCTAGTAAAACCGTGCGCAAGCAGGCCCAGCCGGCGCGGTCGCACGCTGGTCGCAGCCGCCTCGGGCATTTCTGCTTGGGCGTTCATGGCGTCACCGGACGCGTGGCGTCCGTCTGCTTGAGGTGCACACGGCACGATTGACGGAAGTGCTGGATCTTCGTCTCGGTCGTGCTGGCGAAGGCCAGCGGGTCGGTGCTCCAGGACGAGCGCGGCATGCGCTTGCACACATCGTGGTCTTCATCGAAAACCTGGCGATTGACCTGGGCCGTTGAGGTGAAGAACGATGACAGCACGCCAGCGGCCTGCTCGTCGCGCGCAGGCGCTAGCAGCAGTCGGCTGCTGAAGCTGGTCGAGGTCTGGCTCGCGTCGCGTGGGAAGAAGCTCTGCAGAGAGTACGAGTAGCCATAGGTCGACGACAGCATCGTGAAGGGGAACAGGTACAAGCTCATGTAGCCCTCGTAGCCGTAGTCGATCGTGAAGAAGCGTCGCAGGCCGCTCAGCTGTTTGCGCAGCCGGGCGTTGCCCACCGGCGCCTTCCACACCGAGTTCAGTCCCATGAAGATGTTCTCGCCGTCCTCCAGCTCAAGCTTGGACAGCGTCTGCGGATGGATCAGTGAGATGTGGTCGGGCTCCAGCGCGTTCTCGACGGCCAGCGGCCAGTAGCAGTCGTAGACGTACTGGTTGACGTCGGCGCTGGCACCGATGTTGAACGAGATGTTTTCCAGGATCTCGGCCACGTCGCCGAGTTGGTTGTACAGCGCCTGGCGCGGCTCGACTGAGAAGAACAGGAAGTCCCCGCACCAGTCCACCGGGAAGGTCGACAGGCGGGCCTTGCTCAGGTCGCAACCGCTGTAGTTTTCGCGATGTGGCACGATGATCTGGCCGCGTGCATAAGTCCAGCCGTGGTATGCGCAGGTCGCCGGCTGGTTGCCGTAGGCACCCGTGTACATCAGCGCACCGCGGTGCGGGCAGCGGTTGTCGTAGACCACCAGGTCGTTGCCGTCGTTGAATACGACGACGTCGCCGATACAGGTCTCGAAGCGCAGGTAGTCGTCGGGCTGCGGCAGCTCATTGCGATGGCACAGCAGGTGCCAATAGTCCCGCATCAGGGATTGATCGAAGTCCATCACAGTTGTTTTGCCGGAGCTGCGTACATCACCGCGTCTGCCTTGACGTTACGCATGATCAGCGCTCCTGCGCCGACCTTGGCCCGCTCTCCGATCTTGACGCCCGGGAGCACCTTGGCGCCTGTGCCGAAGAAAGCCTCTTCGCCTACAGCGACGCGTCCAGTCAGGTCGACGTGTGCGCTCAGCGTCGAGTAGGCGCCTAATCGCACGTCATGACCAACGCTGCTCATCGCGTTGATTGCGACGAAGTTCTCGATCGTGGCGTCCGCCGAGATCAGCGCGAACGGACACACCGTCACACCTTCGCCCAGTCGCGCCGAGCCGGCGATCACCGCGGACGGATGGATCACCGTCGCAAACTGAGCGCCTTTGGCCTTGAGTTCAGCAGCGACCCGGCGCTTGGCGTCCGGGTTGGCGATCGCCATGACGAGCAACTCGCCGGGTTCTGGTGCATAGTCTTCGACGCGGCCGCGGTAGGCCAGCGTGTAGGGGAAGCCGGAGAGTGAGTTTGGCGTGGCGTCGAGGAACGCCGTCAGCGGCGGTAGCCGGCCAGCGACCGTGGCGTCGGCGATCCAGTTGATGAGTTCACGGGCATAGGCGCCGCAGCCGACTAGCGTCAGGGAGGTGGCGTTCATTTGCAGAGGTAGCCGCCGTCGACGGCCATGGTTGTGCCGGTGATCCAACGCCCGGCGGGGCCCAGCAGGTATACGGCTGCGCTGGCGATGTCGTCCGGCTGGCCGAAGCCAAGGAGATGGCTTGAGGCGTAGGCGTCAACGACGTCCTGGGCCGCACCCTGGGTGATGCGGTCATGCATCGGTGTCTGCACGGCGCCTGCGGCGATTGCATTGACGCGGATGCCGCGCGGCGCGAATTCGCAGGCAAGCGAGCGCACCATGCCTTCGACTGCAGCGCGGCTGGCCGAGTAGGCCGCCATGCCTACCTTGCCCGCTGATCCCGCTACGGACGACATGAACACCAGCGCGCCGCCATCCGCCATCACTCCCTTCTGTCCCGCAGCGCGGGCCAGTCCCGCAGCGGCAAAGAAGGCGCTGCCGAAGGCTTCGTCGAACTGCGCCTGCTTGCTCATGCGGATCGGGCGCAATAGTTCGGTGCCCGCAGCGTGGAAGATTCCGTTCAACGGGCCGTACTGCTGGGCCAGTTCCTTGGCCCAGTCGGCGGTGGCATCGGCGCTGCCCAGATCCTGCACGCAGGCGACGTGACCGGTGCCGGACCATGACGCGATCGCAGCCTGCAGCCGCTCGGCGTTGCGGCCTGCGCCGAGCACCTGACCACCGCAGGCGGCGATCAGTTCAGCGGTTGCGCGGCCCAGCCCCGACGAGGCGCCAGTGATGAGGAAACGCTGGCCGGTCAGCAGGTCATGCTTGAAGACACTCGTCGACATGTGTCAGACCTCAATCGTGTCGACCGCGCGTAGCGGGCCGATGTCCAGACAGGCCGAAGCCCAGGAATAGCCGACGCCGAAACCGAACAGACCCAAGCGGTACGAGCGCTCGCGCAGCACTTCCTTGAGCTTGGTGGTCATCAGGAGCGGAATCGAGGCCGAACTGGTGTTGCCATACTCGTCGATGTTGAGGGGCGCTTGGTCCGGAGATAACTTAGCCTTTTTGATCAGGTGCTTCAGCATGAACTGGTTGGCCTGATGGAACAGATAGTAGTCCGGCATCTGGCCGTCAGCCGAGCCGAGCTCCACGGTGCGCGCCACCAGCGGCGGCACCGACCGCAGTGTGAAGTTGAAGATCTCGCCCCCGTCCATGTACAGCGCCTCGCCCATGCGGCCCTCAAGCCGGGTGTCGCCGCAGGCCATGTAGTCGCGGAAGCCGCCGGTGGGCACGATCAGGTTCTTCACACCCTGGCCGTCGCTGCCAAGGATGAACTGGCACGGGCTTGCATCCTCGCCGGCTTCTAGGGCGGTGACCGTGCCAGCGTCGCCGAACAGCAACGCGGTGGCGCGGTCAGCAGGATCGACGATTCGGCTGATTGTGTCGCCCACGGCCAGCAGAACGCGCCGCGCTGCGCCTGTCTGGATCATCGTCATGCCCAGCCACAGTGCATAGGGGTAGCCGGAGCAGCCTAGGTTGATATCGAAGGCGATGCAGGCCTGAGCTAGGCCGAGGTCGGCTTGCAGGGCGCATGCCGTGGGCGGCAGAACGAAGTCCGGCGTCTGGGACACGAAGATCAGTGCATCCACCGAGCCCGCGTCCCATGCCAGGTCCGCCAGCAGCCGCTGCGCCGCAAAGCGGCAAAGGTCTCGCGTGGTCGTGTCCCCGTCGACATGGCGGCGCTGCTGTACGCCGATCATTTTCACCACATCGGCAACGCCCTCTTCGCCGAAGGTGCCGACAAAATCATCGTTCCCACGCACCTTGGCAGGCACGCAGGAAATGACACCGACGACGCGCCCACCGAGTGTGCGGGCTTCCCTGCCGATGGCCTGGCTCATGGTCAGCCCTTTTTGGCGGCTTTGACCAGCGCCTCGATGTCCGCCACTGTGGCGCAAGCGGTCAGCGCCTGACCGTTGAGCATGACGTTGAAACAGTCATCCACCAGGGCAATCACCGACACGACGGCCAGCGAATCCCAGGCTGCCTCGGCGCTGTGCAGATCGAAGGCCGGATTGATGGCCGATTCGTCGACTTCCAGGATCTCGGCAATGCCCGCGTAGAACTCGCTCATTTTTCACTTCCTTGAATGGTAAGAATGCAAGCGGACCATGACAGTCCGACCCCAAAGCCGATCAGCATCAGGCGCTTGGTGGTGTTGAATTGACCCTGATTCAGCATCGAATGCAGCGTCAGCGGAATGGTGGAGGAGACGGTGTTGCCCACCTCCTCAAGATAGACCGGCATCCGTTCCGTCGGGATCTTGAGCTTCTTTCGGAGCGACTCCAGCATGAAGCGGTTGGCCTGGTGCAGGACGAAGTGGTCGATGTCCTGAGCGGTCAGGCCTGCTTTGGACAGTAGCGTATCCACGGAGCGAGGTACTTCGCGCAACGTGAAGGCCATGACTTCCGCGCCGTTCATGTACAGATGATTGGCAGAGCGAACATTGTCCGACGCGTCGGTCACTTCCTCGGCCGACGCCGCATCGGCTGGGCGGCGGAACCCACCGGCCGGCACGATCAAATGCTTTGCGCCGCTGCCGTCGGTCCCGAACACAAATGGGCCGATCGAATCGCATCCCGTCTCGTCCGCCATCAGTGCCGTCGCCGTCGCGCCATCTCCGAACAAGGTGCGTACGCTCTTGTCCATCGGATGGATGTACTTGGAGTACGTGTCCGCGGTAAGGAGCAGGATGCGGCGCGCTGCGCCGGTCTCGATCAGCCCCTTGGCCAGGGACAAGCCGTAGACGTAGCCCGAGCAGCCCAGGTTGACGTCGAGCGCGCCGGCGGATGTCGGGATACCCAGACGGTCCTGCAGGATGCAGGCCGTGGTGGGCAGGATGTGGTCGGGCGCCTGCGTGCATAGGATGACGAAATCGACCTCCGCCGGCTGGATCGCGCCCTGCTCGAACAGCTTGCGCGCGGCGGCGAAGGCCAGGTCGCCGGCGGTCTCGTCCGGTGCGGCGATGCCGCGGGACTGGATGCCTGTCTTCTCGAGGATCTTCTCGGCGGGCCATGCGGGATACAAGGCCGCGAGGTCTTCGTTGGACAGCTTCCCTTGCGGGATGTATCCGGCGATGTCGGCGATCTTGGTGGTAACGGCCATGGGTGGTGCTCCGGGCTTCCTGCGGGCGGCAATCGGCGATTCAGCGTGCGGCGTAGAACGACCTGATGCTGCCCACGATCGTGGCGACCTGCTCGTCGGATAGGCCAGGCCAGCTTGGCAGGTTGATGCCGCGCCACGCCAGATCTTCCGCCACGCTGTGCTTGCGGTAGTTGTGCGCGTACATGGGCATTGTGTGCATGGGGTAAAAGAGGGGCCGAGTCTCTATGCCGTCCTTGGCCAGGTGTTCGCGCAGGGCGTCGCGCTGTTCGGCGCGTTCCACCAGGATAGAGAACATCCAGTAGCTGTGGACGGTGTCCGGCGCCTCGCGGTGGACCTCGACCGGCAGGCCTTCCAGCGCCGCGGTGTAGCGGGCCGCGACCTCGCGCTTGCGGGCGATGAACTCGTCCGCGCGTTCCAGCTGCGCCAAGCCGATCGCGGCCTGGATGTTGGTCATGCGGTAGTTGTAGCCGACGACGTCGTGCCAGTACTCGCGATGCGCGGCCAGGCCCTGGCCCTTGAGGTGGCGGGCGCGTTCGATCAGCGTCTTGTCGTTGGAGACGACCATGCCGCCTTCGCCGGTGGTGATCGTCTTGTTGCCGAAGAAGCTGAACGTGGAGATGTCGCCGAAGGTGCCGACGTGGCGGCCCTTGTACAGCGTGCCGAAGGCCTCGGCGCAGTCCTCGACGACGAACAGGCGGTGTTCTGCGGCGATCGCCATCAGCGCATCCATGTCGCAGGCCTGGCCGTACAGGTGCACCGGCATGATGGCCCGTGTGCGCGGCGTGATGTGTCGAAGAACGTCATCGGGGTCGATCTGCCAGTTGCTGCGCAGCGAATCGACGAATACCGGCTTGGCGCCGGTGTAGGCGATCGAGTTGGCCGAGGCGATATAGGTCAACGTGGGCACGATCACCTCGTCGCCAGGGCCGATGCCCAGTGCCATAAGCGCCAGATGCAGAGCGACGGTGCCGTTGGACACAGATGCGGCGTGGTCCACCTGGATGCGTTCCGCGAAGCGCTGTTCGAACTCGGTGACGAATCGTCCGCGCGACGAGATCCAGGAGGTGTCCAGGCACTCGTTGACGTACTTCTTCTCGTTGCCGCCCAGGTCTGGTTGATAAATCGGGATGCTGTACTTACTCACCGCACTAGTCCTTGCTCTTGAAAATTCGCCGGAAGACGTAGATCTGACCCGGGATGGAGACGACCGAGTAGGCAATCAGGGTCGCCAGCACTGACCCTGTTGCGCCGTACCTGGGCGTCAGGATCCACTTGATGCCGAAAGCGGTTGCCGCCATGACGAGCGCGAAGATCACCTGGAGGCGCAGGATGTTGGCACCGTTCATGTAGGCCGCAGTCGCGGCCGATATGGCGTCGACGATAGTCCAGGCGGACAGCACGGCCAGCAGGCCCCAGTGGGGTGTCCACGACACGTGGAGCCAGTGCGCCATGAGCCATGGCATGGCAACCGATAACAGTACCGTTCCTGCCAGCGCGACCAGCGCTGCCACGATCATCGTGCGCTGGAGCACCCGTACCGCCCAGGCCGTGTTGTTGCTGGCGATGGCGTCGCCGAAGGCGGGCCACAGGCCAACCATCGCCGCGCTAATGATCATCGAGATGAACAGGAAGAGTCGTTGTACGACGGCGAAGTCACCGTAAGCGTGCTGGCCCAGAGTCTGCGTGATGACGATCGAGTCCGACTGGAACGCGAACGCCGCAGCCATCTGCAGGATGAAGAACAGACTGCCGGTCCGTAGTAGGGCGCCCATCGTGGCCGCGTGCAACGCGCTGCCGCCTTCGCCGCCCTGGCGGCCGAGCAAGCCGCTGCGAGACAGCCAGATCGCGGTGTTGGCGATGTTGACCAGCGCTTGCACACCCAGCGTCGCCATCACCAGCCCGGACAGGCCAGCCCCGTGCTGCAGCGTCAGCGGCACCGCGATCAGCACCCCCACGGCATTGGCGAGTTGCGCGATCCCGTTCCAGTAGCCTTGCTGCATCCCCAACTGCACGCGCTGGATCAGGCAGGCCGGAATGTTGATCGCCAGCGCAGCGGCGAAGATGTGCAGCGCCCGCAGGACCTCGGCGCGATTGACGTCCTGGATAGCGCCGGCAACGATGGTCGGCGTCGTGCTCAGCTGTGTGAAAGCCAACCACAGCAGGTAGACCGCAGCGCCGACCAGACCGGTGGCGGCATAGCCGGACAGGATGACACGACGAAGCGCGACGGTGTCGCCCGATGCCTTCGCCTGCGTGGTCTTGTTGAGCACGCCGTTGCCGATGCCCAGGTCCGCAAAGGCCATGAAACCTAACAGCGCGCTCAGCATCATCCAGACTCCGAACAGCTCGGGGTCCAGGGTTCTGCGAGCCATGGGCAGTGTCACCAGCACCGCAATTCCCATGCCGAAACGGCCAAGGTAGCTGGCGCCGGCGGTCGCGACAACGCGTACCAGCCTGACATCCATCGTTGCGAGCCGGGCCCGCAACTTGGCCGCGTTCGGGGTCATTCGTTGTAGTCGTACGCCTTGAAGCCGGCGGCCTTGACGAGGCTGTCGCGCTTGGCCGACTGATAGTCGGCCTCAACCATTTCAGCCACGAGTTCCCGCAGCGTGGTCTTGGGCGTCCAGCCGAGCTTTTCCTTGGCCTTCGTGGGGTCGCCTAGTAGCGTCTCGACTTCCGTCGGACGGTAGTAGCGCGGGTCGACCTTGACGATCACATCCCCGACTTTGCACAACGCGCGCGTTGCGTCGGCCACGCTGGTCACGGTGCCGACCTCCTGATCGCCGTCGCCGGTGAAGCTGATGTGGATGCCCAGCTCGTTGCATGCGAACTCAACGAACTGTCGAACCGAGTACTGAACGCCGGTGGCGATGACGAAGTCCTCGGCCTGCTGCTGCTGCAGCATCATCCACTGCATCTCGACATAGTCCTTGGCATGACCCCAGTCGCGCAGCGCGCTGAGGTTGCCCAGGTACAGGCAGTCCTGCAGGCCCAGCGCGATGCGGGCGATGGCGCGTGTGATCTTGCGGGTGACGAAGGTCTCGCCGCGCAGTGGGCTTTCGTGGTTGAAGAGGATGCCATTGCACGCGTACATGCCGTAGGCCTCACGGTAGTTGACCGTGATCCAGTAGGCGTACATCTTGGCCACCGCGTAGGGGCTGCGCGGGTAGAACGGCGTGGTCTCGCGCTGCGGCACTTCCTGCACCAGGCCGTACAGCTCGCTGGTGCTGGCCTGGTAGAAGCGGGTCTTCTTGGTCAGGCCAAGGATGCGGATGGCTTCCAGGATGCGCAGTGTGCCAATGCCGTCAGCGTCAGCCGCGTATTCCGGTTGGTCAAAGCTGACGGCCACGTGGCTCATG
>JACCDQ010519991.1_pt1 | contig 14654 bp, 13 predicted proteins | sample 7446031 | NCBI WGS metagenome assembly JACCDQ01 (sample SAMN15323442, study PRJNA562643) | freshwater metagenome | isolation source: river surface water | place: USA:Blue River Watershed | collected 2017-08-17
ACTCACGCACCATTCGATAAAAATGAGGCGCTGTCACTTCATCAACTTCTTTAGCGTTCATCATTTTCAAGACCATCTTGTCTGAGAACCAATAACTAAAGAAGTTCATACCAAAGGCCAAAAGCAGGGCCATTAACATTCCCTGTTCGCCGCCAATCATTCCGCCCACTATGACGAAAAGACCTGTGATGCCGGCCATCAACACGGCTGTCTTGAACCAATTAAACATCTTTAAAATCCTTCTTGAAAACAGATTTCGAAATTCTAAAATTAATACTGTTAACTAGCATAACCCTCTTAATTGTTGATTATCGCTTGGGGTTGTTAATTCAGCACTTGACCTAGCTTCCACCCAAGAGATTGGGCAAGTTGTGATGCTGACGTCTTTTTGCCACCAGCCTTTTGTAACTCAGTCAATAAAAGACTGCCTTTTTTGCCGGCTACCTTCACACCACCCTCAGAGATATCAATGATTGTTCCGGGCTTGCTTTGCAACTGCTCATCAATCAGCGAACTACGCCAAACTTTGATGACGGACTCACCGTCAAGCAAAGTTGCGCCCGGAAAAGGATTGAATGCTCGGATTTTTAAATCTATTACTTTGGCATCTTTTTGCCAATCAATCTTTGCTTCATCCTTCATGATCTTGTGCGCGTAAGTGATGCCTGCATCTGCTTGCGGCACAGACTGCAAATATCGATCTTTTACAAATTGATTCAAGCTTTTCACAATCATCTCGGCGCCCATCTGTGCCAAAGCATCATGGAGTGTTGCAGTTGTCTCATCAGGAGCGATTGGCATTTTGTTCACAGCAATCACCGCGCCAGTATCCAAACCCAAATCCATTTGCATGATCGCAATGCCGGTCTCAAGATCACCAGCCTCAATCGCTCTATGAATCGGTGCAGCTCCACGCCAGCGCGGCAACAAGGAAGCATGAATATTCAAACAACCGGCTCGGCCATCTCGCTCTGAAATGTCAAAAATCTCTTGAGGCAGAATCAAACCATAAGCAGCAACCACCATCACATCAAAATCTAGATTTTGCAAACTACTCAAAGCCTCTCGAGCTTCATCACCATAGGCTCCGTTTACTTTGAGTGAAGTTGGTTGCATCACAGGAATATGTTTTTCTAAAGCAAACTGCTTGACTGGACTGGCCTGCAATTGCATTCCTCGACCAGCAGGTCTGTCAGGTTGAGTCATGACCATCACCACTTCATGGCCGGCATGAACAATTGCCTCTAATGCAACTCTGGCAAATTCAGGGGTTCCTGCAAACACAACCTTCAACATCAGAGCGCGCCTGCTTTTGTTTTCTTTTTCAGTTTGCCGGCAATTCTCATGCGCTTTAATGATGACAAGTACTCAACAAACACCTTGCCCTTGAGGTGGTCCATTTCATGTTGGATACAAACTGCCAACAATCCATCAGCATGTATTTCAAATGGCTTGCCGTCTAAATTGAGTGCTCGAACTTTTACTTCTGATGGACGCAGAACTTCATCAAAAAAATCTGGCACAGATAAACATCCCTCTTGCCAAACTTTCTTTTCTTCGCTGCTCCAAATAATTTCTGGATTTATGAACACCTGTAGCTGATCTCTCTCATCAGACAAATCAATCACAATCACCTGCTGATGAACATTCACCTGTGTAGCTGCCAATCCAATACCAGGTGCTTCATACATGGTTTGAGCCATATCAGCCACCAACTGACGAATAGCATCATTCACCGCCACAACCGGTTTTGCAACCGTGTGTAAACGAGGATCTGGGTAACAAAGAATTGGTAATGCAGCCATTTTCAGAAAATTCTTACAAATAAGTTCATGGTTATCTGATAGTTCAAACAATCTTAATTCATAGACTCTTGTCTATGAGCTCAATTATCACCGTTAAACAATCACACCCCTATTATCCAAGGAGATTGTTAGATTTGCCTGATGCGCCTCAAGAAATTTACTGCCTGGGAAATCTTGAAGCATTGAAAATCCCTGCTCTTGGGATTGTTGGCTCTCGTCAAGCATCCATTGAAGGCATGACAACAGCCTCTTTTTTTGCAAAAGCGATTGTTCATCAAGGCTTACTGGTTGTCTCGGGTTTGGCCAAAGGCATAGACTCGGCCGCCCATGCGGGCGCCCTGCAAGGCAAACCATTGATATCAACCATTGCCGTTTGCGGAACCGGTCTTGATCGTTGCTATCCCAGCAAGAACCAGCGCCTATTTCAAACTATTGCTCGTCAAGGCCTCTTAATTTCAGAGTATCCGCCTGGCACCATCATCAAACCTCACTTCTTTAGGCAAAGGAATCGCCTCATTGCCGCTCTGTCGCTAGGGATATTGGTGGTTGAGGCAGCGGTTCAATCAGGCTCTTTAACAACGGCAAAATACGCCAATGACCTAGGGCGCGAGGTGTTTGCAATCCCTCATTCAATTCATCAAGCTCAAGGCATGGGGTGCCACCAGCTCATCAAAGAAGGGGCTAAATTGGTGGGTAGTCCCGCAGACATCTTTGAAGAACTAAGGTTTTTTCAAAAATAAGTCTTATAAATCAATGATTAATAGCCGGTCACAGAAATGGGTTTTCTTAATTATTTCCTTCTTTGCCATTTATCGGTTAATAATGAAAAAAGGAAATTCATTTAATTAGACCCATTGGGGAAGCTGTCACGTGGCAAAAACAACTGCTCAAACTGGACCTTTTAAGGCCTTAATCATTGCTGAAAAACCATCGGTTGCGGCAGACATTGCTCGCGCACTAGGTGGTTTCACAAAACATGAGGATTACTTTGAAAGTGATCAATTTGTCGTTTCTTCTGCCGTTGGACACCTTCTTGAAATAGCAGCTCCTGATGCGTATGAAGTTAAAAGAGGCAAATGGTCCTTTACAAACTTGCCAGTCATTCCCCCTCACTTTGACCTTCGCCCAATCGCTAAGACGGAAGCTCGCTTAAAAGTTTTACAAAAACTCATCAAGCGCAAAGATATCAATCGCCTGATCAATGCATGTGATGCGGGGCGAGAGGGCGAACTAATTTTTCGCTTGATTGCACAACACACCAAAGCCACTCAAAAGGTTGAGCGCTTATGGCTTCAATCAATGACGCCTCAAGCGATCAAAGATGGTTTTAGTAAGTTACGCAGTGATGAAGAACTGCTTAATCTTGCCAATGCAGCTCGCTGTCGCTCAGAGTCTGATTGGTTAATTGGTATCAATGGCACGCGTGCCATGACTGCCTTTAATAGTAAAAGTGGTGGCTTCTTCTTAACCACTGTCGGTCGCGTGCAAACACCAACTCTTTCCATCGTGGTTGAAAGAGAAGAGCTGATCAGAAAATTTGTCTCTCGAGATTATTGGGAAGTCACTGCCGAATTCATTTGTGCTGCCGGTATTTATCAGGGCAAATGGTTTGACCCTAAATTTAAAAAAGATTCTAAAGATGCCAATGCCGATCCTGAGAAAAAGGACAGCCGCCTATGGAGCGAGGCTGCTGCAGCAAGTATTGTTGCTGCCTGCCACGATAAATCTGGCAAGGTCACTGAAGAGTCAAAGCCAAGCTCTCAAGCCGCACCTCAACTTTTTGATTTAACAAGTTTGCAGCGTGAGGCAAATGCTAGATTTGGTTTCTCAGCTAAAAATACTTTGGGCTTAGCTCAGGCCCTGTATGAAAGACACAAAGTTCTTACTTACCCAAGAACTGATTCGCGCGCACTTCCAGAAGACTATTTACCAACCGTCACTAGCACCTTAGAAATGTTGGCAGAAAGTTCTGACAACTACTACCCTCATGCGGCGCAAATTTTGAATAACTCTTGGGTAAAGCCTAATAAAAAGATTTTTGATAACAGCAAAATTTCTGATCACTTTGCAATCATCCCAACACTTCAAGCCCCAAAAAATCTTTCCGAACCAGAACAAAAACTTTATGACTTGGTGGTTCGTCGCTTCATGGCGATTTTTTTCCCATCAGCCGAATTCAAAGTCACTACTCGAATCACAGAAGTCAATGGCCACCTATTCAAAACAGATGGCAAGATTTTGATCAACCCGGGTTGGTTGGCGGTTTATGGAAAATCATCACAGGATGACAAAGAACTAGTAGTGGTTGGTGAGAATGAAAAGGTTCAGACAGAGTCTGTCAAACCTATTCCATTGAAGACCAAACCCCCTGCACGCTATACCGAGGCGACGCTCTTGTCTGCTATGGAAGGTGCCGGCAAACTCATTGATGACGAAGACTATAGAGAAGCGATGTCTGAGAAAGGTCTGGGCACACCAGCAACCAGAGCCGCGATCATTGAAGGTTTGCTTTTTGAAAAGTACATGGTGCGTGAAGCACGAGAAATTATTCCGACCGCTAAAGCCTTTCAGTTGATGACTTTGTTGCGCGGTTTAGGAGTTGAAGAATTAACTCGTCCAGAATTAACGGGTAACTGGGAGCACAAACTTGCTTTGATGGAAAAAGGTCAGATTGATCGAAATACTTTCATGCAAGAAATTGCGCAAATCACTCAGAGAATTGTTAAGCGCGCTAAAGAATATGACAGCGATACAATTCCAGGCGACTATGCTGATCTAAAAACACCTTGCCCTCATTGCGGTGGGTTGGTAAAAGAAAACTACCGTCGCTTTGCTTGTGAAAAGTGTGGCTTTTCTATTAGCAAAATTCCTGGCGGTCGTGCTTTTGAATATCACGAAGCTGAAGAGTTCATTAAGAATAAAGAAATTGGTCCACTCCAGGGCTTTAGAAGCAAAATGGGGCGCCCCTTTGCCGCCATCATTAAATTAGTTTCTATTCCAGAAGACGACAAAGACTATCCAAATGCAGGCTACAAGCTAGAGTTTGATTTTGGCAACAGCGATGAGGACAGCAATGAAGAAGTTGACTTCACCGGTCAAGCCTCCTTAGGGGCCTGCCCCAAATGTTCAGGTGCTGTGTATGAACATGGCATGAAGTATCTCTGCGAACGAAGTGTTGGCGCGAATAAATCCTGTGACTTTTCTACCGGCAAAGTTGTCTTGCAACAAGAGATTTCTCAAGAGCAAGTTTCCAAGCTTTTGAATGAGGGCAAAACTGATTTATTGACCAACTTCAAATCCTCTAGGACTGGGCGTGGCTTCAAAGCATACTTAGCTCGTCAAGCTGACGGCAAAATCGGTTTTGAATTTGAGGCTCCCGCTAAAAAACGCGCGGGAAGCAAAGCAGAAACCAAATCGTCTGATAAACCTAAGCCAGCCAAACGGGCGCCTGCAAAAAAACGCGCATCTAAAAAAGCTGAATGACGCATCTCTTCTGCCAGGTGTTCCGTGAACATCTGGTGGGCGAGGGCCGACCACATCACTCCTCTTGACCCCAAAGAGGTCAATATGTACAAACCTGGATACCCTCTGACTGGACCCATGATTGGCAGACGATCATTGGCCACGCATCGTATGCCAACAAATGCATCCACTGGCTCTATTTCCGAAGGGTTGTATTTATTGCCCAGCATTTCCTGAATCAGACTCAAATTTTCTTCATGGCTTTTTTGCCAGACATTTAAGTCTTCTTCATTCTCATCGTAGCTTGATCCAACCATCCAGTGATAAGACCCATCTTTTAATTCAACTGGTGGCAAACAATACGCTTTACCTGAAAGCGCAACACTTGGTCTGCTTTTAGCCCAAGAACTCTCTTTTTTATATTTAAAAGTCGACAGCTGTCCTCGAACAGGTTTTAAAGGTAAATCAATCGCTGTGGATGCTGCCAATGATTTAACTCCCAAGCCACTGGCTAAAAATAATCTGGGCGCCACCCCAAGGAGTTTTTGGGCTTTGTCATAAACGAACCAATGTTTGTCACGATATGCAATTTTTGCAACTGTGGATGACATCATGACCTGCTGGTCTGAAAGCTCAGAAAAAAGATCGCGACAGATTTGCTTGAGATCTACCCAACCGCCTTCTGGAAAAAATGTACCAGCCAATGGCACACCGCACAGAATCATAGCTTCATCTGCAGAAACTACTTGAGCATTTTTAAGGCTGAAGCCCTGCGTAAGTAGTCGCTCACTCATTAAGTTTTTATCATGATTTTCTGCGTTTCTGGCTAAATGTAAGACACCGCAACCAGACCAATAATTTGCCCAAACTTGCCTCGCTTCATTGAAGGCAATCATGCTCAATCGCTGAAGTCGAGATGCACCCCTTCCGACATATGGATGGCAAAGTGCGCCGTCATGCCCACTAGTACCTTGAGCTGGCAGATTTCCCGAGTCAATCACTAAAAAATTATTTAAGTTATTGTTTTTTAACGATTTTATGATTGCAGTGCCAGCAATGCCCCCACCAATCACAATGGCTTCATAGGCTTGGGAAGGTGTTGGCATATTCATGGGAGCCTTTATAATGCATGTCTGATCAAATTGAGCAAGATTTATGCAGTTAATGTGGGTTTCCGGTCCAACGGGCCGGGTAAGAAAAATATCGATTACCTTGAGAACCGTTTCAATTGCGGTTGGCATTCTCGCAGCATTGCTAGTTGCTGCGGGCGGTATTTTGCATTTTGTTGGCTTGAGAATTGCGATTGAAGCCAGACCAGATTTAGCCAGAGCAATGGGTGGTGTTTTGACTCAGGCAGAGCAAGATCAAATTGAACAGACATACAAAGAGCGCCTTCAAGCAATTCAAGAAAAGCTTCAAACGACCTCTGATGAAATTATTCAAATTCAAAAGTTAAAAGATCGCTTCATGGAGATGGCCACGCCAAGCGCAGTTAAGTCCCAAATCCCTGGCGGCAATGGCAAGGGTGGGCCTCACAAACTCCCAGAAATGAAGATCCAAAAGGATGTTCGCTTGATCGACGCCCTTGATGGTTCGCTTCAAGACATGACGGAATTCAAAAAGAGTGTTTCTGAAATCAATGCCCTTTGGGAAAAGCAACTCACTTGGTTGAATAGCTTGCCAACGGGTATTCCTGTTAAAGGCAACTACAGCTTGAGCAGTGGCTTTGGCTTGAGACTAGACCCTTTCTTGCACACCATGGCAAAGCACGAGGGCTTGGACTTTTCTGCGCCTGTTGGTACTCCAATTCTTGCCTCTGCGGGCGGTGTTGTGAGCCGCTCAGGTTGGGATTCGCAATACGGCAATGTGGTTGAAATCAACCATGCAGAAGGTTTTAAAACACGCTACGCGCATGCAAGCCAACTATTAGTTAGAGTGGGCCAAACCGTTAAACGCGGTGACATGATTGCCAAAGTTGGCAATACCGGAAGATCTACCGGCCCACATCTTCACTATGAGGTCATCAGGGCTGGCACACACATCAATCCAGCCAATATGTTTCCAAAGCGTACCAACTAATTTAAGTCTTAACTGAGTAATCATTTAGCACCGCTAATTAAGCTGCAATTAAAAAGCCCCTTGCTTGAATATCTCAAACAAGGGGCTTTTTCTTTTTTGCTTGAAGAATTAGCTAGCCAAACGCTTTTCTAGGGCCTGCTTTGTTTCAACCAATTCTTTTGGCAAATGGTATGACAGCTGTTCAAACAACTGATCATGCAATTTCATTTCCTCTTGCCATGCAGCTTTATCAATCGAGGTTACCTGATTGAACTGGTCTTCACTGAACTCAAGACCTGCCCAATTGATATCTTTGTGAGAAGGAGTTGTACCAAAAATGTTTTCTTGGCCCTTTGCTTTGCCTTCAATGCGCTCAAGCATCCAAGCTAAAACGCGCATATTCTCACCGTATCCTGGCCATACAAACTTGCCAGCTTCGTTCTTACGGAACCAATTAACACAGTAAATGCTCGGCAACTTAGCACCTTCTGCTTCAAGCTTTTTACCCATGTTCAACCAATGTTGGAAATAATCGCTCATGTTGTATCCAGCGAAAGGCAACATCGCAAATGGGTCACGGCGCACAACACCTTGCTGACCAGCAGCAGCGGCTGTTGTTTCAGAGCCCATCGTTGATGCCATGTAAACACCTTCAACCCAGTTGCGCGCTTCTGTAACCAATGGCACCGTTGTTGAACGACGACCACCAAAGATGAATGCATCAATTGCAACGCCATCAGGATTGTTCCACTCTGGGTCAATCACTGGATTGTTAGTTGCTGCAACTGTGAATCTAGCATTTGGATGTGAAGCTTTTCTTCCTGCTGCACCATCTGCAGGAGTCCAGTCTTTACCTTGCCAATCAATGAGGTGATCAGGAGCCTTATCAGTCATGCCTTCCCACCAAACATCACCATCATCAGTCAGGGCAACGTTTGTGAAAATGACATTCTCATTCAATGACGCCATGCAATTAGCGTTAGTCAATGTGTTTGTACCTGGGGCGACGCCGAAGTAACCAGCCTCTGGATTAATTGCAAACAAACGTGTTTTTCCTGTGACAGGATCTTTGCGTGGTTTGATCCAGGCGATATCGTCACCGATGGTAGTTACTTTCCAACCTTGATAACCTTGAGGTGGAATCAGCATCGCAAAATTGGTTTTGCCGCAAGCAGATGGAAAAGCCGCAGCAACGTGGTATTTCTTACCTTCAGGTGATGTAACACCCAAAATCAACATGTGTTCAGCTAACCAGTTTTGGTCACGACCCATGGTTGAAGCAATTCTTAAGGCGAAACATTTTTTACCCAACAATGCATTGCCACCGTAACCTGAACCAAAAGACCAAATTTCACGAGTTTCTGGGTAGTGCACGATGTACTTGGTGCTGTTGCATGGCCAAGACACGTCTTTTTCACCTGCCTGCAATGGCTTACCAACGGTGTGAACGCAAGGCACAAAATCACCACTAGTGCCCAAAACATCAAAGACGCCTTTACCCATGCGAGTCATGATGCGCATATTGATCGCGACATACGGACTGTCTGATAACTCAACACCAATATGAGCAATCGGCGATCCTAGAGGCCCCATTGAAAAAGGCACAACATACATCGTTCTGCCTTTCATGCAACCAGTGAATAAGGGCTGTAGCGTCGTGCGCATTTCAGCTGGATCCATCCAATTATTGGTTGGGCCCGCATCTTCTTTATTTTTAGAACAAATGTAAGTTCTGTCTTCAACCCTTGCCACATCGCTTGGGTCTGAACATGCCAAATAAGAGTTTTTTCTTTTTGCTGGATTTAGCTTTTTTAGCGTTCCGGCTTCAACCATTTGAGCGCATAAGCGGTCATATTCTTCTTCGCTACCATCACACCAGTAAACATTGTCTGGCATTGTCAGAGCAGCAATTTCGGCCACCCAGTCAATCAACTTCTGATGTTTAACATAAGATGGCACATTAAGGGTGGCCACGCCCTTCATCGTTGGTTGGTTCATAGTAAGTTAGTTAAATTGGAATACCGTAAGGATACCACTTTGTGGGCTTATTGACCCTTGGCGACACCATCCGAGTCTGACCCCGATTTGACAAAAATACCACTATTAATGGCGTGCCTAGCGTCGCTTTTACCAAGCTCATAGGCCTTTGGCATCAGATCATGTCTTGAGTAATCCCAACTTGAAATAGGCACCTTTTGGCTTGGCTGAATGTATGTCAGCCTGAGGCCCGGCACCTCTTGAATGAATGGATTGGGTAAATCGTATCTTCTGGTCAACAAAATAAGGGCTTCTTGATTTTTTTCACCCGGAATTGCTGGGGTCAATCCGTCAATCGGCACGTTATCAATCAAACCTCCATCCAAGATGGCCTGACCATCTCGGTACATCACTGGGGTAAATGGCGGGGTACAAGATGACTGCAAGATTGTTTCTATGAGCTCATTGATGTTGGCACATGATTTTGATGAAACAAATACCCTTGAAAAACCCAAGCGCCTGCCAGATTGGGGATGAAGTGGTCTCTGAAATTTCTTTTCAAGCTCATATGCCAAAAGACCCATGGCGACTGAAATTTTTGGGCTCAAATAACTTGGGGTCTTGGCCAAGCCAATCAAAATCTCTGGACCCTCCTGAATCCGCCCAAAGCCGTCTCCCAAAATATTTTCGAGGGCCGCTCTGTACAAACGATAGTGTGGAAAAAGTGGCTTACTTGAGAAAAGATTTTTCCATTCCACATTGCTTGAAACATCAGCCAAAGCTTTTGCGTAGTAATCAAGGCCCCACTGAGAACCTTCATCACCCGGTCGTGCTGAAAACAAACAAGCGGTTGCAGCACCAGCACTGACCGCTACTATTTTTGTGGGGCGCTGGGGAATCGCTTCGTTCAGAACATTCCAAAAACCTGCTTGCCACCAACAACGATTACCGCCACCGGCCAAAACAATTTGATCGAATTGCATGGCCAAGTCTTATTTACCAATGCAAAAGGTACTGAAGATTTTTCCCAATAAGTCGTCTGGCAAAAATTGACCGGTGATGGTCGAAAGCTCGTCTTGAGCAAGTCTCATTTCTTCTGCAGCTAACTCAATGGACGAAGTTTGTGACTTTAACAAAACCAATGCATTCTTAATCAACTGCTCAGCATTTAAAAGTGCTTCGACGTGCCTTTTTCTCGCCAAGATACCGCCCTCTGATTCAGGTTGCCATCCAGCAACCTTTAACAATTCAGCTTTTAAAACATCCAAGCCCTGACCAGTTTTGGCCGAGACAAACAATTGATCTTGAAAATCAACATTGTGTTTTGGAAATTGATCTAGTTTGTTCCACACAATTTTAATTGGGACATTTTTAGATGTTTTAAGCTTGATTCGCTTGATTAAGTCTTGATCTTCTGTGGATATTTGAGAACCTTGGGTGAGGTCCATCAAATGCAGAACCAAGTCCGCTTGCTCAATTGCCTGCCAGGTTCTTTCAATGCCAATTTGCTCAACACTATCTTGAGTTTCCCTCAAGCCAGCCGTGTCAATGATGTGCAGCGGAACACCATCAAGCTGTATAGTTTCTTTAAGTCGATCACGAGTTGTGCCAGCAACGTCAGTCACAATCGCAATGTCCTCTCCAGCGAGGGCATTCATCAAAGAACTTTTGCCAACGTTTGGCTGCCCAACCAAAACGACCGTCAAGCCGTCACGAATGATTGAGCCTTGCTGAGCGGCTTTTTTTACTTCTTGAATGTTCGTTAGAATTTTCTCTAATCGATTAAACACATCGTGCTGCTCAATAAAATCAATTTCTTCTTCGGGAAAATCCAAAGTTGCCTCAGTCAATGCCCTAATCTCAATCAACGCATTTAAAAAAACATCAATCTTTTTGGAGAAGTCACCCTTTAAAGATTTTGCTGCGCCCTTAGCAGCCAAGGCACTACTTGCATCAATCAAATCAGCCACGGCTTCAGCCTGAGCCAAATCCATTTTTCCATTCAGAAAAGCTCTCTCTGTGAATTCCCCTGGTCGAGCTAATCGTAGACCAATACTTTTTCCCAGCTGCAGACAATGATCTAACAGTAGATTAAGAGCAGGGGTGCTGCCATGGCACTGCAGCTCAAGAACATCTTCGCCTGTATAAGAATTTGGGGCTGGAAAGGCAATGGCCAAACCTTCGTCAATCAATTCACCCGAGGCATCATTGAACTGAACCAGGGTTGCGTGCCGAGGCGTCAACTCTTTAAGACAAAGGGTCTTGCTAATCTGCAAGACCCCTGATCCGGATAAACGAATTATTCCAACACTGGCGCGACCATTAGCCGTGGCTAAAGCAATGATTGGTTCGCGCTCATGAATCATACTTAAGCGGGTTTTTTCGCCTCGCCATAAATTTTATTGATTTGCCACTGTTGCGCGATTGACAAGATATTGTTCACCACCCAATACAAAACTAAACCTGATGGGAAGAAGAAGAACATCACTGAAAAAGCGATCGGCATGAACATCATGAGTTTTGCTTGTAGCGGATCCGGTGGCGTTGGATTTAACTTTGTCTGAATGAACATAGAAACAGCCATCAAGATTGGCAACAATCCAATTGGCGCACCAAACCAAACACCAAACAATGTATCTGGTTTTGACAAGTCTTGAATCCAACCCAACCAAGGTGCCCCTCTCATTTCTACAGAAGATAACAACACCCAATACAAGGCAATGAAAACCGGAATCTGAATCAATACTGGGAAGCAACCACCCAAAGGATTGATTTTTTCTTTACGATACATCTCCATCATCGCTTGATTGAGTTTTTGTGGCTCACCCTTATAACGATCTTTCAGTTCCAAGACCCGAGGTTGTACCAACTTCATGCGCGCCATTGATTTATAGCTTGCCGCTGAGAGAGGGAAGAAAACTAACTTGATCAACATTGTTAAAAGAATGATTGACCAGCCCCAGTTATTCACCATTGCATGAATCTTTTCAAGCAACCAGAAAATTGGTTTAGCCAAAATAGTGAACCATCCGTAGTCTTTGACCAACTCGAGGCCCGGAGCAATCTTCTCTAGCACCTGTTCTTCTTGAGGACCAACAAACAATTTAAGTGTGTCTGTTTTTTCTTGACCCACGGCCAATGCCTCTAATTTAGATTGAACACCAATTCTGAATTGATTGTTTTCCAACTTTCCAACATATAAATCTTTTTGGAAATTATTAGATGGGATCCAAGCGGATGCGAAATAATGTTGAACCATGGCAATCCATGTTGGACTGTCTTTCTGTTGAGTCCCAGGAAGCTTTGCTTTATTTTTTTCGATTTCAGAAAATTCAATTTTTTGGAATTTTTCTGCATCTGTGTAAAGGGCTGGTCCTGTGAAGGTTGCGTAGAACATGCTCTCTTCTAGCTTGCCGTTATCGCGAACCAATTCTGCATACAGCGTTAAATCCGCCGCTGGATTGCTTAAATTTTTAACTGTGTGCTTTGCCTCGACAACGTATGAACCATTCTCTAAAGTAAGCACTTTTTCTAAACGGATGCCATTCTTCTCGGCCACCAAAGTAACTGCGTTGCCTGAGGCATTTTTACTAGCTGAAAAAATTTGTGTGTGATTAGGCAACTCAACGCCCGATGCTGAAACCAACCCTGATCGTGCATAGTATTGGCGCGCCTTGCTACGATCAAAAATAAGAACGCCGGTCTTATCTTCTTCTAGATGCTTAGTTAGTTGTGCTCGACTGATCACGCCACCAAGCGTATCAATTTCTAAAGCAATGACATCATTTTTTAAAGTGATGATTTCACCAGTTTTGCTTGGTACAAATAATGTTGGCGCAGTCGCTGGAACAGAATTAGAAGCCGCAGCTTTAGGCAAATCATTTTTTGGCGTGTTTGTTGAAGTTGCATCTTTGGCAATACTCGCTTGTTGAGTCTCAACTTTTGGCTTAGAAAAGAATGAGCTCTGGCCATTGTGTTGTTGCCATGCATCGAACAACAAAATTGCTGATATTGTAAAAATTGCCCAAAGTAAAGTTTTTCTGATGTCCATTATTTTTTCTGTATTAAATAGCGTAAGCAGGAATTGTAGTGTTAGATTGTTACTTCTTTGTGTTCTTTTCTGGTACAGGGTCTAAGCCACCATCGGCCCAGGGATTACATCTCAATATTCTGTATATTGACAACCAAGTTCCCTTGATTGCACCATGCTTATCTAAAGCTTCCATGGCGTAGCAAGAGCAGGTTGGGTGAAAACGGCACTGCGCTCCCCAAAAAGGGCTTAGCAACAACTGGTAAAGCCTAATGAGTCCTCTTAAGAAGCTCGCAATCATTTGCTTGGAATCGCCTGATTAAACAATTGCTCTTTAATCTGGCGTCTTTCTTTTTCTCTTAACCTACCGGAACTAAGTTCACCAATTTTTTTTCGTAACCTCAACACCACCAACTGACCCTCTAAGTTGAGCAGATTTTGACGATAAGACTCTCTCATCAAGCGCTTGATTCGATTTCGATCAATGGCTCTCTTGGCTAACTTCTTGGGAACGGTCAATGCAATGCCCGACTCACCAGCAAGGGTGTGAATGGCTATGTGTTTGGTATTACTTGGTTTTTGAGCCAATATTGATCTAATCAAATTGGCATCGGAAAGGGAAAAAGAGCGAGCCACTTGATTGCTCGCTTTTCTATCTTTTTCTTGCTGTTGTTTAAACAGCGAGGCGCTTACGACCCTTGGCACGGCGCGCATTCAAAACATGGCGACCACCTTTTGTTTTCATGCGAACACGAAAACCGTGGGTGCGTTTACGACGGGTTACTGATGGTTGATATGTACGTTTCATAATTATTTCCTAGCGAACCTTAGATTCTCGCTTTTTTCCATAGCATCGTCAATAGCTATTTACAGCGTATTTTTTTATTTTGGCATTTATCTTGTTGTTTTTACTAAATTTTTTATGTTATCAACAAGTTATCCACAGCTTATCCACCGACTTATCCTTTGTGGATAACTTTTAACAGCATCTACAATTGCTCCGTGAATACAAATACCCTGACAAATTCCTCGTTAATAGCAAATTCAAACCTTGAGACATTTTGGGCGTTTGTAGCAGATTCTTTTTCTAAAGAGCTCTCCGCTCAACAGTTTAAAACATGGATCAAGCCTCTTTTTCCGCTTTCTTTTGACCAAGAAAGCTTGACCCTTTCCTTGGCTGCGCCGAATAGATTTAAACTAGATTGGGCAAAAAATCAATTTAATCAAAGATTTATCGAGTTGGCGCAAGCACATTTTGGAGCGCCAATTGTGCTTGACTGGGTGCTAGACCCAAAAGTAAAGCTCCTCAACACCGACGAACA
>JACCDQ011283764.1_pt1 | contig 14654 bp, 11 predicted proteins | sample 7446031 | NCBI WGS metagenome assembly JACCDQ01 (sample SAMN15323442, study PRJNA562643) | freshwater metagenome | isolation source: river surface water | place: USA:Blue River Watershed | collected 2017-08-17
GGGCTGGAATTGGGTGGCAAATTCATGCTCAAATTACAACACAAGCTTTTTGAATCTTCGTGATGTTAGACGACCGCGCCAAATACCTGCTCAAGACCCTGGTGGAGCGATACATTGCCGACGGGCAGCCCGTGGGTTCGCGCACCTTGTCGAAGGCGGCTGGGCTGGAGTTGTCGCCTGCCACCATACGCAACGTCATGAGCGATTTGGAGGAGTTGGGTCTGATCGTGAGCCCGCACACGTCTGCCGGGCGCATTCCCACGGCGCGCGGTTACCGGCTGTTTGTGGACACCATGCTGACCGTGCGGCGCGACGAGATCGCCACCATTGATCGCGCGTCCATGCTGGCCGCCGAGCAACCCCGCCAGGTATTGAGCCAGGCCGCGCACATGTTGTCGAGCTTGTCGCAGTTTGTGGGTGTGGTGATGGCGCCCAAGCGCCCCACGGTGTTTCGTCACATCGAGTTTCTGAACCTGTCGGACCGGCGGGTGCTGGTGATCCTGGTGTCGCCCGATGGCGAGGTGCAAAACCGCATCATCCACACACAGGCCGATTTCAGCCAGGCCCAGTTGCAGGAGGCGGCCAATTTCTTGAACGCCCACTACGCCGGCTTGACCATGGAGCAGGTGCGTGAGCGCCTGAAAACCGAAGTGGAAGCCTTGCGGGGTGAAATCGCGTCCTTGATGGTGAAAGCCGTGGAGGTGGGCACCGATGGCCCCGAAACGCAGGACGATGTGGTGGTGTCGGGTGAGCGCAATCTGCTGTCGGTTGACGAGTTTTCGCGCGACATGGGGCATTTGCGTCGCATGTTCGACCTGTTTGAGCAGAAAACCCAGCTCATGCGATTGCTGGAGGTGTCGAATCAGGCCGAAGGGGTGCGGATTTTTATTGGTGGGGAAAGCCAGGTGGTGCCGTACGAGGAGCTCTCGGTGGTCAGCGCCCCTTACGAGGTGGACGGCCAGGTGGTGGGTACCCTGGGGGTGATCGGTCCACAGCGCATGGCTTATGACCGCATGATCCAGATCGTTGACATCACTTCCAAACTGGTAAGCAATGCACTGAGCCACAAATAGCCGTGCGCAAAGCCCGATACAATGCTGGGCTTGGTTCGGGGCGTTAGCTCAGTTGGTTAGAGCAGAGGACTCATAATCCTTTGGTCGTAGGTTCAAGTCCTACACGCCCTACCAAATTCAACAGGCGGTGTGCCTCATCCTTTGAAGGCAGCGGTGTCCCCTGGCCGGCGCAGCATCTTGTTGACCTCGTCCTGGTGCAGTTCCTCGTTCACGATCATCTCGCGGGCGTATTCCTCCAGCAGCACCGAATGGCCCTCCACGATTTTCAGCAGGTCGTAGTAGGCGGCCAGCGCGCTTTTTTCGTGTTCCAGACTCTCGCGCAGGATGTCACCGATGTCGTGTTGTTCGGTTTCCAGCAGCGGACCGATTTTCAGAGAAGGGTGCCCGCCCAGCAGCGTGACCAATTCGCCGGCCTTGTGGGCGTGGGCCAGGCTTTCATCGGCGTTGCCCTTCATCCAGGACACGATGGGGATGCGGTTGTAGCCGTACACCATGAGCGAGTAGTGGGTGTACTTCACCACGCCTGCCAACTCAAATTCCATGATGCGGTTGAGAGCACCTATGGCGGCTTGGGTTTTGGAGTCGTCCATGCTGGATTCCTTTCGTGACGGGGATGCGTTGCCTCTTGCTTACCAGATATTTTCTGCCAGTTCGCTTTGTGTGTCATCCACGGTGATCTGGTTCAACGAACCTCATGAGCAGACCCCTGACAGGTTTGGCCTGAAAGAAAGTCAGCCAGGGAGAACCTTGGCGTCCAGACACCGGGGTGCATGCAGCGACCGATGACGTGCTGCTGGACTGCAACGAATGGCATCCCGAAGGCTCAACCGCGCAGCGTGATCGGTTCCAATGCGTCGGTGGGGGGCAGTACCCGCCCGATGATGGCGGCGTGCGAATAGCCCTGCCGGTGCAATGCTTCAATGCAGGCCTGAGCCCGCTCGGCCGGGACGCTGGCCAGCAGGCCGCCAGCGGTTTGGGGGTCAAAAATCAAAGGGTAACGCGGGTGCGTCGCACAGGTGTCCAGGTTGCGCAGGGCGCGGCGCAGACGCACATTTGCGCTCTGCAATGAACTGGTGATGCCTGCGCCCACGCATTCCAGCGCACCCTCCAGCAAAGGCAGGGCGGGCAGGTCGATTTCGGCATCTACTCCAGACGGGCGCGTCATTTCCACCAAGTGCCCCAGCAGGGCAAAACCGGTCAGATCGGTGCAGGCGGTGGCACCAAAGCTGCGCAAGCACTCAGCAGCCCGCTGGTTGGACAACACCATGCAGGCCAAGGCGGCATCGATCCAGCGCCCCTTCGCGGCCAGGCGGGCGTGTGCGGCAAACAAGGTGCCGGTGCCGATGGGTTTGGTCAGGATCAACAGGTCGCCAGGGCGCATGCCACCTTTGCGCATGATGGCTTGAGGGGTGTCGTCGATCAGGCCGTTGACGGCGAAACCCAATGCCAATTCCTTGCCCTCGCCCGTATGCCCCCCCACCAAGGCGCATTGGGCTTGGTTGAGCACCTCAAGTGCGCCAGACATCATCTGGAAGAGCGTGTCTTCCACCTTGTTTTCCAGGCCGGGCGGCACGGTGGCAATGGCTGTGGCCGACTGGGCTTGCGCACCCATGGCCCAGATGTCGCCCAGTGCGTGGTTGGCGGCCACCTTGCCGAACAGGTAGGGGTCGTCAATGAAGGCGCGGAAAAAGTCCACGGTGTGAACCGATGCTTTGCCTGGCGGAATGCGCACCACGGCGGCGTCGTCTGGGTCCTTCAGGCCGATCACCACGTCGTCTCGTTCCACCGGGTGCAACAGGGCCAGCGCCCGCGACAGCACCGTGGTACCCACTTTGGCGCCGCATCCCCCGCAGCGCATGGCCATGGCAGACAGGGCTTGCAGCGATTCGTCGGCGTTGAGTGTCAGCGCTTGGGCTGGCTCCGGCCCGTGGGTGGGCATGGGCGGGAAATGCTCAAACTTGCGCATGAAGCCGCGATCGATCCAATCCTTCCAGCGCCACACCCAATCGCCTGCGAAACCGATGGCGCCGCGTGACGCCACCGCGTGGCGGTCGCCAGTGCTGATCAACGCCAGCCATCGACGCTGCGGGCGGTAGGCCCTGAGGGGCTGCCCCTGGAGGGTGCGCCGCAGGTTGTCGGCCAGTGGCGCCCCTTGTCGTACCGCAAACACGCCGGCCTTCTCCAGAGGGTGATTGACCATGCTGGCCGCGTCCCCGGCTGCAAAAACATGGGGGTCGGTCAGGGTCTGGAGGTGATCGTTCACCTGTATGAACCCAGCGCCGTCCAGGGCCAACCCGGTTTGCTGGAGCCAGGCCGCTCCCGTGGCGCGGGTCACCCAGACGATTTCGTCGGCTTCCAGCACCTGGCCCGCAGCGGTCCGCAGGCGGCCAGGCATCACCTGCGTGACCGCTGCGCTCCGATGCACTTGCACCTGGCGTTGTGTCAGCACCTGTTCGAAGCGTTTTTGGACGCCGGTGTTGTGGGTGGGCAAAATCCGGTTGCTGTCGCTGAACAGGTGAAAGCGCAGGTCGTCGGGGTTGTGACCCAATCGCTGACGTTCTTGCCGCAACCGGTATTGCATGGCCAGCAGCAACTCAACACCGCCAGCGCCAGCGCCTACCACGGCCACGGTGGTGGGGCCGGGCTGGTGCTGAACCCGGTGCAGCAGTGCCAGCCACCGGTCATGGAATCGGGCGATGGGCTTGACCGCAATCGCGTGCTCCGGGGCCCCCGGCACATCGAGCAGTCGGGGGGTGGAGCCGATGTTGATGGACAACAGGTCATAGGGCACGGGCGGGCGGTTGCGGCAAAGCACCTTGCGATCGGCGCGGTCCAGGCCCGTTACTTCATCGCTGTAAAAGCGAGCGCCGGCAAACGCGGCCAACCGACGCAGGTCGATGTGCACCTGGTCGTGGTCGTAATGACCGGCCACGTAGCCGGGCAACATGCCGGAATAAGGGGTGTGGGTGTCGGTACACACGACGGTGAGCCGAACCCCCGGCATGGGCCGCATGCCAAAACTTTTGAGCACTCCTACGTGGCTGTGCCCGCCCCCCACCAAAACAATGTCGCGCAGGGTTGGTGTGTCAGCGCTTACCATTACCGCCTGAGTTGCCCCCTGAGCTTCCGCCCGAACTGCCTCCCGAATTGCTTCCTGAGTTGCCACGCGTTCCGTTGTTGGAGGCGTTCGCTCCGCCGTTGCCCTGACTGTTGGCGGGTTTGCCTGCTGCGCTTGCTTGCGGTTTGTCAGGGGTGGCACGTTTGGCTGTGCTGATCACTTCGCCCAGTCGCAAGCCCATGGCGTTGGCGATGGCACCCCAGCCCATGCCGCTGGTGCGTTGCATGGTCAGTCCGGCCTTGGCTTCGGCCAGTTGCAGATCGGTGGGAGCGCTGAAGCCATCTTTTGCCAGCTTGGCCAAGGCCAACAGACGCAGAATCTCTTCGTTACCGATGTTGTTGAGTTCTGCCGCGGTGGGCTCAGCCGTTGTGGTGGGGGTCGCTGTCTGCGCCAGCAAAGGGGCGGCGCCCGTCAAGGCCAGCAAGGAGCCCAATGCGATTGCACGAATCTGGTTCATGGTTATCACCTTCTAAAAAGGGTTGTACAAGCCTTTATGCTACGCCGGTTGGCACATGCCTCTGCGTAGCCAAATGTAAACACTGCAACCGTTTCCTGTTCCATGAAAATCACCTCTACCGCGATCGACGGCGTACTCATCATAGACCCGCAGGTGTTCGGCGATGCCCGTGGTTTTTTTTACGAGAGTTTTAACCAGCAGGTGTTCAATCATGCCACGGGCACCCAACACACCTTTGTGCAAGACAACCACAGCCGCAGCACCCGGGGGGTGTTGCGCGGCCTGCATTACCAAACGCCGCCTCGGGCGCAAGGCAAGCTGGTGCGGGTGGTGCGTGGCGCCGTTTTTGATGTGGCCGTGGACATACGCCCCGAGTCGCCCACCCGGGGGCAGTGGGTGGCGTGCGAGTTGACCGAGGACAACCACCGCCAGATGTGGGTGCCGCCTGGTTTGGCCCACGGTTTTTTGGTGCTGTCGGACAGCGCTGATTTTCTGTACAAAACCACCGACTACTACAGCCCGCAACACGAGCGTTGCATTGCCTGGAACGATACCGATTTGGCGATCGCCTGGCCCGATTTGGGTGAATTGCCCCGTTTGTCTGCCAAGGACCAAATGGGCGTGTCTTTTGCTCAAGCGGATATTGGGTGTTAACCCTAGGTTGTTTGGCGACCAAAATTGTATACACTTTGGTTTCCGTGGTCGCAGCGGCGCGAAAAGGTAAACAAGCGCGGCCTACAGGGTTCACAGCGCCCGCAGTGGTGAACCCGCATGCACACCTTTCGGGCACGTTACGTGCTTGAAAGAAAGCAGAGGTGCCATGGAAACTTACTTGCTCGATTGGGCCAACCTTTTGTTGCGTTGGCTGCACGTGATTGTGGCGATCGCCTGGATCGGCTCATCGTTTTATTTCGTGTTTTTGGACAGCAGTCTCACCCCGCCAGAGGACGATGACCTCAAGCGCCAGGGCGTGAGTGGCGAACTGTGGGCGGTGCACGGTGGGGGCTTTTACCACCCGGTGAAGTTCAACGTGTCGCCGCCGAAGCTGCCTGAGCATTTGCACTGGTTTTATTGGGAGAGCTATTCCACCTGGCTCAGTGGTTTTGCCTTGTTCCTGGCTTCCTACCTGTGGAGCCCCAGTGTGTACCTGATCGATCCGCGTGTGATGGATTGGTCGCCAGCTGCGGCCATTGCTTCTGCGTTGGCATTTTTGGTCGTGTTCTGGCTGCTGTACGACGGCATTTGCCGCACCTTGGGACAAACCAAAAACGGGGATGCCAAAGTGGGCGCGGCGGTGCTGTTGCTGGTGTGTGTGGCGGCTTGGTTGGCCTGTCATTTGTTTGCGGGGCGTGCTGCGTTCTTGCTGATGGGTGCGATGCTGGCGACGGCCATGAGCGCCAACGTGTTTTTCTGGATCATTCCGGGGCAGCGCACGGTGGTGGCCGATCTCAAGGCAGGTCGTCCGGTGGACCCGATACACGGCAAGCGCGGGAAGCAGCGCAGCGTGCACAACACGTATTTCACGCTGCCCGTGCTGTTTGCCATGCTGAGCAACCATTACAGCTTTACCTATGCCCATGAACACAACTGGGTGGTGTTGATTGCCATCATGTTTGCCGGTGCGGCCATACGCCAGTTTTTTGTCATGCGCCATGGCTACAAATTGGGCCGCAATCCGCACCCGTGGAAATACGCGGCGGTGGGTGTGGTGGTTCTGTTGGGTTTGGTGGTGGGTTTGAAGCCTGCGCCTGTGGCGGCCGTTGCTGCGTCGGCCCCGGTGAGTTTTGCCGAGGTCAAAGGCGTGATCGAACAGCGCTGCGTGATGTGCCACGGCGAGGCCCTGCAATCCAAAGGGGTGCGCCTGGATTCGCCTCCCGCATTGGCGCAGCATGCGCAAATGGTGTATCAGCAAGTGGTGGTGACCAAGCTGATGCCCTTGAACAACGCCACCGGTATCACCGATGCCGAGCGTGCTTTGGTGGCCCGTTGGTTCCAGGCTGGGGCGCCGGTGCAATAACGCGCAGGCGGGGTATCAGGCCGTGGCCCAGGAGGGGGCGGTTTCTGCGGGTTTGGTGTCCATCACTCGCAGGCTGACCCCGCCCGATTGGCGCATGGTTTTGTCGCCAATCACGGGTTTGGTGGAAATGGTGTTGTAGCGGGTGCGCAATGCCTGTATGTCGACCGACAGATCCGCCGCGTCTTCGATTTTGGTTTCGTAGCGCTTGAGCACCCCCCAGGCCGATTCGATGATTTTTGCGTTATGGGTGGCATTGCCAGCGGCGAGCAACTCCAACACGGCCGCTTTGGGATTACCGGCCAGGCTCAAGCGCATGGCTTGTTCGGTGATGCCCAGCACTTCGCCGTGTATGCCCAGAAGCTTTTCGGCATAAGGGGGGTGGCTGGTCACGGCCTTGGCCAGCAGTTCGGTCAGGGCTTTCGAGGTGCAAAAGCGCAGGCCGAGTTGCTGAATGTGGTCTTCCACCTCATCGAGTTGTATGGCACGTTGGGCCAGCAGACCCAGCAGCATCAGCAAATTGCAGGCGGCCTCGAAGTCGAAACCTTCCAAGTGCGATGTGGCCATCATGGCCCTGACACCTTCAAGCACGCGGGCGGTTTGGTGGTCCTGGATCAGCAGCATGATCTGCAACACCTGGTTCAAGCGCTGCAAACGCACCGAGGTGTCGTTGCGGTCGAGGATGTTCTGTATGTCATCCACACAGCGCAACAGGGCTTTGCGGTCGCCCGCGTTCAGTCGCATGTAGCCCAGCAGCACCAATGCCTGCGGGTCAAACATTTTGGAGTCCAGGCCCAGTCGGATGGTGCGCGTCAGCATTTCCTCGGCCAGTTTGGCGTCGCCGCAGTAATGCGCCAGCATGCCGTGCCGTTGCAAGCGGCTGATCGATGCCGGGGTGGTGTCGGTGGCCATTTTGCAGGACTGCAATGCCGCCTCAAAATTGCCCAATTCGATTTGGGCCCTGCCCATTACATCGTAAGCGTCGGCGTAACCAGGTTCGGAGCTGATCAGGCTTTCCAGTGTGGTGGCGGCCTTTTGGGTTTGCCCTGCTTCAAGCTGCACCCGTGCCACGCCCAACCGGGCCCACGGCAGGGTTTTGGCCTGGATCACCGCTTCATAGAGCTTCTGGGCTTCGTTGAACTGTTCGGTGCGCAGCAGCAATTCGGCCCCGACCCGGGCGGCGTACAACCAATAGTCGCCTTTGCTGAGAAACCGCTCCAGACACAGCTGCGAAGCGCGTTGAAAATCTTGGGTTTCGATGGCCAGAAAAATGTCCTGCAGCACAAATTTGCGCCGCCGGGCCTGGAAAATGCGCTCCTCCAGCCGGTTGGCGGTGTACGGTTTGAGCAGGTAAGAGTCCAGCGCTGATTCAGCGGCTTCGGCCACTTTGCTGTACGAGGCTTCGGCCGTGACCATGATGAACACGGTGGCAAAAGGCAGCAACCCGCAGCGGCGCAGGTCGTCCAGCAAGTCCTGGCCCGTGCCGGCATCGGTGGGGAAGTGTTGTTCGCACACCACCACGTCGAAGGTTCTAAATTCCAGCTGGCGCCGTGCATCGCCAATGCGCGAACTCTGGGCCACGGCACGGACCCCCAGATCCCGCAACTGTGCCACCAATATGGACCTTGATGTGGGGTTCCCGTCCACGACCAGTGCAGTGGCATCCCGTAAATCGTCAGATTTGACACTGAGGCGGCTCATGCGGCTATTGTGCGCCCTAAACGCAGGGTGAATTGCGCAATAAGCGCATCTAAACCGTGATTCTCTGTCGAATCTGCTGCTGATTTCAGCGATCGGTGGCCTGAGCGTGGGGCAAGCGCAACGTGACCCGTGTGCCCACTTGCCACTCGGTGTGCACGTCCACGCTGCCACCTTGCAACTGCATCACCTCTTTGACCAGGCTCATGCCCAGGCCGGTGCCCGGGATATGGCCCGAGGTGTCGGCGCGCCAAAAGCGTTCGTACAGGTGGCTGGCCTGTTCAGGGGTCATGCCCATACCGTGATCGACGACGCTTATGCACACCCTGGCCTGGCCCAGGGGGGGTGATTCGCGCCAGGTGTGCAGTTCAATCGCTCCGCCATTGGGCGAGTATTTGTAGGCGTTTGTGAGCACGTTCAACAGCACCTGGCGGGTTTTCTCGCGGTCGGCCCATATCAGATGGTTTTCATCTTCAAAGTGGCAATCCACTTGCCGGGTGTCGCCTGGCATGACCAGGCTGGCCAGGGTGCTGCGAACCAGCTCACCCACCGGGCACGGCTGGATGTCAAAGTCCTGCCCGCGCCGGGCTTCGATCCGCGCCAGATCCAGCAATTCGTTGATGATGCGGCTGAGCCGACCCGCCTGGTCGTGCATGGTTTGAATGAGTTCGCGTTGTTTGTCCGCAGGCAGTTGTCGTCGCAACAGCAACTCTGAAAAACCGTACACGCTGGCCAGAGGAGTGCGCAGTTCGTGTGCGGCGCTGTTGAGGAACTCGCTTTTCATGCGGTCCACTTCGGTTTCGTAGGTGATGTCGCGGAAATACAGCACCGTTTCCGCTTGTTCGCCGCTTTGTCTGCGCCAACTGCGCGCCAGCACCCGATGCCGTGGTTTCTCCAGCACCAGAATTTCGGGGCGGGTGGAAGCGTTCCCGTCTGCCAGGGGGGGAAAGTTCTGTCCGTTTTCACTCAGGCCCGCAAAATACCGCTCAAACGCGGCCAGCGACAGGTCTTCCCAGTCGATGGCCTGTGCCCAGCCCAGCATTTCGCCCAACGCCGGGTTGGCCACCACCAGTTGGTCGCGGTGATCAAACACGGCAATGCCGTCGGGGCTCAAATCGACCACGGCATGAAACCTGGCGGTCCGCTCTACCAGTTTTTGCTGGATGCGGTTGCGTTCGGTCACGTCGCGCAGCAGGCAGATGTATTGCGACAATCCGGCTTCGTTGACGAACGACAGCGACACTTCGGCCGGGAAAGGGTGCAATCGGCCACGCAAAGCCAGCGTTTGTTGCGTGGGTGTGTCTTCTGCGAATTCAAACTGGGTGGTCGGTGTGAGGGGGTCGGTCCACTGGGCCGAAAATTGTGGCAACCAGAGCCGTATGTCTTCGTTCTGGTAGGCGCCTGCTTCGACCTGCAAAATCTGCCGGGCGGCCGCGTTCATCATTTGTATGCGGCCCGTGGGAGCGAGCACCAGCACCCCGTCGGGCATGCCTTCAAGCACCGCAATCCAGTTGGCTTCGCTGAAGGCCAGTTGCTGGATCTGGCTGCGCAGGCGTTTGTGCAGCAGGTTTACCGCGTCGGTCAGGTCGCTGACCTCGCGGCTGTTGCTGTTGTGTTCCAGGGGCTTGTGGGTGTTTTGCGGCAGGTTGCGGGCGTGGTGGGTAAGCCGGCGCAGAGGCCGCAGCGTGTTGCGCAACAGGTAAAACGCTGTGAGCAATGTGACGAATCCCACGCCCAAATGCAACCACCATTGTTCGCGCTGAATGTCGTGCAGGGCGGCTTGGTGGGTTTCGTGTTGAAACACCAGTCCGATGTACCCGAGTGCCACGCCTTGACCGATCGGCTCCCAGCTCAACCAGGCATGGGTGGTGCCCCAAGGGACGGGGCGCAAGCCCATGCGCGGCTCGCTTGGTATCGAGTGTTGTGCCGGCCGGTAAGCCACGCGGATGTCGTTGCTGTCGATGGATTCGCGTGCCAGACGCAAAAGTGAAACGTGCTCGACATCCAGTACCTCGATTTGCAACACCCCGGGTAACTTGACCGTGGCCAGCAGCATTTCTTCCAGCGATGCCAGATCGTTGAGCACCAGGGCGTTGGCACTGGCGGCCCCGGCCGCGTGAACCAGGGCGGTGGACCACCGGTTGGCGGTGACAGCTGCGGCTTCCTGAACGCGGGTGGTGGTGTGCCAGTAAGAGAGCAACAACCCCACCGCCAGCACGGTACAGACCGGCAGGAAAATCTGCACCTGCAAGCTCAGGGTGCGCCATTTTTGCGACAGGGGCATGCCGGTACTCAAGGTGTGCTGTCCAGCACCACAAAACGCTCCAAACCATAACGTTCCAGGGGAGCGTAGTCTTGTTTGTACTGGGCCAGCACTGGCTGTGCCAACCCCACCCCTTTAAGCAACGATTGCCCCACCTCGGTGTGTTGCAATTGGAGGACGGCCTGTGTTACTGCATGTTGCACTGGCGGTTTGACCCGTGGATGTGCCGCCAGGGGGTGGGGGGCAGCGGGCGGGGTTTCGAACAATATGCGCAACTGGTTGCGCAGCTCGGGCGACTCGCGTTCAAACGTGCTGCGTATGCCACCGGCGGCCGCCACTTGTCCTGTAACCGCCTGTCGATAGGCGTTGCTGTGGGTATTGACGTAGGTGGGTTTGATGGTCACGCCTTCGCTGTGGAGCAGGGCGCGCATGTACAGCGATGCGCCAAATGCGTTGGGTGACGGAAACGCCACCACCTCATCGGCCAGCTGCTGGACTTTGGTGATTTTGCCGGGCCGACTCACCACCAAAATACCTTGCAGTACCTGCGCGCCCCGGACCAACGGCGTGTAGCCCTGTGCTTTGTAGGCCATGACCGCGTGGTAGGGGTTCATGAACACCAAATCGGTTTCGCCTGCCAGAAAGGCTTTTTCAAACAAGGGGATGGACGGGTAGGACTTCAGCTCCAGCACCATGCCGCTCGCGGCCCCCACCTCTTGTAAAAAGGGGAGCCAGTTGCGAGCAATTTCGGAAGCGCTGAACTGTGGCACCACACCCACGGTCAATTTGGGCGCGGTGCTCGGGTTGGTTTGGGCTTGCGCGCAGGCAAGGGCGGTCCACAAAAGAAAACTGAAAATTAAATGAAAAAATCGCATAATTTATTTTGATTTTTGGAAATCATAGTTCATTTTTGGCTTTTATGGGCCAATGCAATGGCCATGTGGCGGTGTCGTTCCAGCAGCCGAGGCAAGTCCACAGTGCGCAGATGGCCGTGTTCAACCACCACGCGGCCGTTGACGATGGTGTGGTCGGCTTGCGGGCTGGCACACAGCAGCAAGCTGCCCACCGGGTCGTGCACGGCGCCCCCGGCCATGGCCAGCGTGTCCAGACGGAACAAGGCGAAATCGGCGCACATGCCGGGTGCAATTTGGCCGATGTCGTGTCGGCCCAGCACCTCCGCGCCGCCACGTGTGGCCAGGCGCAGGGCATCGCGTGCGGTCATTTCGGTGGGGCCCAGATCGCAACCGAAAAAAGTCCGGGCCTGACCGTCTGTGTCGATGCGGGTTTCGGCGGGCTGCAGGGCGCGCTGTACCCGGGCCAGCAGCAGGGCTTGGCGCGCCTCGTTCACCATGTGGGCGGCGTCGTTGCTGGCGCTGCCATCGACGCCCAGGCCCACAGGAACACCTGCATTCAACATGCGGCGCACCGGCGCGATGCCACTGGCCAGGCGCATGTTGCTGCATGGGCAGTGGGCAACGCCCGTGCGTGTGGCGGCAAACAGGCCGATGCCCTCATCGTCGAGTTTCACGCAGTGCGCGTGCCACACGTCGTCCCCCAGCCAGCCCAGGTCCTGGACGTACTGTGTCGGCGTGCAGTTGAACTTTGCTTTGGAGTAGGCGAGGTCGTGATCGTTTTCTGCCAAGTGGGTGTGCAGGCGCACACCTTGTCCTTTGAAGCTGCGGGCCAGTTCGGCGCTCAACCGCATCAGGTCCTGGCTGACGCTGAACGGAGAGCACGGTGCCACGCCCACCTGCACCATGGCCCCGTGGTGGGGGCAGTGATAGGTTTCCACCAGGCGCTGTGTGTCCTTCAGGATGGCATCTTCGCGCTCCACCACGCTGTCGGGTGGCAGGCCCCCCTGGCTTTGACCCACGCTCATGCTGCCGCGCGTGGCCAGAAAGCGCATGCCTATCTCTTGCGCTGCGTGAATGCTGTCATCCAGTTTCACGCCATTGGGGTAGATGTAGAGGTGGTCGCTGCTGGTGGTGCAACCGCTCAACAGCAGTTCGGCCATCGCGGTTTGGGTGCTCACAAACACCATCTCGGGGGTCAGGCCGGCCCAAAGGGGGTACAGGCCGCGCAGCCAGCCGAACAATTCGGCGTCCTGCACGCCAGGGATGGCGCGGGTCAGGCTCTGGTACATGTGGTGGTGGGTGTTGACCAGCCCCGGTACCACCACATGGTGCTGTGCGTCGATCACCACGTCGGCGGTCTGTGGCAGGTCGGCTGCGGGGCCCATGCGCTCAATCGTGTTCCCTCGCACCCACACCGATGCCTGGCGCAGCTCGGTACCGACGTCGTCTTGCGTGGCAATGCAGGCGGCATTGCGGATCAAAAGGGTTTTTTCCATTCAACGAACCTGGACTTTGATGCGCAGGCGGGGCGCAGGCAAGCGGGCGGTGCGCAAGGCGGCCAGCAAGGCCGGCGCCAACTGCTTGAGTTTGGTGCCCACAGCGGGGTTGCTGACCAACAGACACCAGGATTCATCGTCCACCGGTCCGGCCTTGATGTGGGGGCGCAGACCGGGTGGAAGCAGGGGTTGGATGGCCGCCAGCATCGCTTGCGACTGGCGCACGCGCTCGGCCACCTGGGCCAATGCGGGTGAGGCTTGAACGGCTTGTTGCAGACTGAACATGCTCGGATTATGGGGCGGTGCCCCGAATGTTTCAGGCGGCTTTCATGCCACCGCTAAAATGCCTGCATTCGGCCACAAGGCCGCAGGCGGCTTGGCGTGTTTCCAAGCGGTACCCAACAGTTTCTTCTCGTCAACGCATGGCCTGTGTGGCCGGCGCTGGCGCCGTTTCTATGGCCATCCAATTCCTGACGAAAATTTTTGGCAGTCGCAACGACCGCCTGCTCAAAACTTACCGCAAAACGGTCGACCGGATCAACGGCCTGGAATCGCAGTTTGAGCAGTTGACCGACGAAGCCCTGCAAAACAAAACCGTTGAATTCAAGCAACGCGTGGCCAACGGTGAAGCGCTCGATGCGCTGCTGCCCGAAGCCTTTGCCACCGTGCGCGAAGCCAGCAAGCGCGTCATGAAAATGCGGCACTTCGACGTGCAGCTGGTGGGTGGTCTGTCGCTGCACAACGGCAAGGTGGCCGAAATGCGCACCGGCGAAGGCAAAACCCTGACAGCCACCTTGCCGGTGTACCTGAACGCGCTGTCGGGCAAGGGCGTGCACGTGGTCACCGTGAACGACTACCTGGCCCAGCGTGACGCGCAGTGGATGGCCAAGCTCTACAACTGGCTGGGGCTGAGTGTGGGCATCAACCTGCCGCAAATGCCGCGTGAAGAAAAGCAGGCCGCCTACCGTGCCGACATCACTTACGGTACCAACAACGAATACGGTTTTGACTACCTGCGCGACAACATGGTGTACGAGGCGGCCGACCGTGTGCAGCGCGGCTTGAACTACGCCATCGTGGACGAAGTGGATTCGATCCTGATCGACGAAGCGCGCACGCCGCTCATCATCAGTGGCCAGGCCGAGGACCACACCGCCATGTACGTGGCCATCAACCAGCTGGTCCCCCGTTTGGTGCGGCAGGAAGGTGAAGAGGACCCCCGAACCGGTGAAGGCGTGACGAAACCGGGTGACTTCACGGTCGATGAAAAGTCCCACCAGGTGCACCTGACCGAACAAGGCCACGAAAACGCGGAAGCGCTGCTGAGCCAGGCCGGGCTGCTGGCCGAAGGCGCATCGCTGTACGACCCGGCCAACATCACCCTCATGCACCACCTGGTGACGGCTTTGAAGGCGCACCACCTGTACCACCGCGACCAGCACTACGTGAACCAGGGGGGCGAAATCGTCATTGTGGACGAGTTTACGGGCCGCTTGATGGCCGGGCGCCGTTGGAGCGATGGCCTGCACCAGGCCGTGGAAGCCAAAGAAGGCGCAACCATCCAGGCCGAGAACCAGACGCTGGCTTCCATCACGTTCCAAAACTACTTCCGGCTTTACACCAAGCTGTCGGGCATGACCGGTACGGCCGACACCGAGGCCTACGAGTTCCAGGAAATCTA
>JACCDQ010025756.1_pt1 | contig 14651 bp, 13 predicted proteins | sample 7446031 | NCBI WGS metagenome assembly JACCDQ01 (sample SAMN15323442, study PRJNA562643) | freshwater metagenome | isolation source: river surface water | place: USA:Blue River Watershed | collected 2017-08-17
ATTGTTCGGATACGTTGAATGAGGGCTTTTCAGCCAATTCGGCTACGTTTTTTTCTTGGTTGATGCGCGTTTGGAAATTGATTTCTTGGTCGTAGTAGTCTGCCGCCACGAGGTCAAAATCTTGGCGTAGGCATTGATACAACATGAATAACATAAACACTACAAACGAGGAGAAAAATAGGGCGATACCGTGTCCCCAATGAAAATTTTTCATAACCAACTAATTTTAAAAAGTGCTAAAAAAGTGCAGCTGATTGACTCACAAGGGGCTGAAATATAACATGGTAGCCAACCAACTGCGTATAGAAAAAGTACAAATCCTATTTGCTTAGGAAATTAATTTTGACATCGTCGAGGCGTTCGCCATTGCCATAGACACCAATTTCGAGCGGTGTAGAGCCTGTGGCTACGAGGTCTTTTTTATCAATAAAAATGAGCATCGAACCTTTGAGATTGCCGCCTTTGCCAACTTGTAGGTGTTCTTCTCCAATGGTTTGGATTGTACCTTTTACGTTTTCGAGTCGAAATTCCATGTTGAGCGATTGGCTCGTTTTATTGTAAAGTTCGTAATTATAAAGGTTGCTCATACGACCGTCGGGCATCTCTTGGAATAGCTGACCGCGTGTGCGCAAAATCGTTGCTTCGACGGGTGCGCGCCACACCAACAAGAGTACAAACACAATCGACAAGGCTACCAAAATGCCACTAAATAGCCAATTGCGTTTGGTCATCAGGCTTTTTGTTTTTTCCTTGATGCTGCGCTCGGAGGCGTAACGAATCAAGCCTTTTTCCATGCCCAATTTATCCATGACCGAATCGCACGCGTCGATACAAGCCGTACAATTGACACATTCGAGTTGTGTACCGTTGCGAATGTCGATACCTGTGGGGCAGACGTGTACGCATTGGCGGCAATCAACGCAATCGCCTTTATTGGCGGCTGCGCGGTCTTCGTTTTTGCGGAATTTGGCGCGGGATTCTCCGCGTTCGTAATCGTAAGCGACGACGATGGAATATTTATCCAACAAGACGCTTTGCAAACGACCATACGGGCAGATGTTGGTACAAACCTGCTCACGTACCCACGCAAAAACGACGTAAAAGACAAAAGAAAAGAGCGTTATCAATAGCAAGCCAACAAAGTGTTGGGTAGGCGGTTCGGATATGATGCGGAGTAGTTCATCGCTGCCGATGATGTACGCCAAAAACATATTGGAAGTGAGGAACGCCAAAGCAAAAAAGATAGCATGCTTGAATGCTTTTTTTGCAAATTTCTTGGCTGACATGGGCTGTTTGTTGAGGGCTTGTTGCTCGTTGGCGTCGCCTTCTATCCAATATTCAATGCGTCGGAAAACCATTTCCATAAAAATCGTTTGGGGGCATACCCACCCACAAAACAAGCGTCCGAATACTAAGGTAAAGATGGCAATCGCAATAACTGCCGTAATCATGGCAAACATAAACAGGTGAAAATCCTGCGGGTAAAACATCGCACCAAAAAGGCTGAACTCGCGAGCTAGGATATTGAATTGCAAAAACTGATTGCCGTTGATTTTGATAAAAGGAGCGGCAAAGAAGAAAATCAATAAAACCCAACTAACGATGGTGCGAGCGTTGTAAAATTTCCCTTGTGGCTTTTTGGGATACAACCATTTGCGTTTGCCTTCGCTGTCTAGAGTAGAAAGGGAATCTCTATACGATTCATCGTGTTCCATGATGTTAATAAATTAGAAAATGTGGATAAGGTAAAAGTAAAAACGGCATTGAGAGTAAGTCGCCCCATCTCGAATGCCGTTTCAAATCGTGTACTTTATTGAGCTTGGCAAACTTCACCTTCGGGGGCTTTGCCAGTAGCGGGTTGGAGTGTAAGAATGTAACTTGCTATCTCTTGTATTTGGATTGGGTTGAGTTGGTCTTTCCAGCTAATCATACCTTTGGCGGGAACGCCCTCTGTGATGGTAACGAATACGTTTTTGATGCCGCAGCCGTGTAGCCATTGATTGTCGGTAAGGTTGGGACCTACGCCACCTTCGCCCAATTTGCCATGACAAGAAGCACATTTTTTATCAAAAAGCTCTTTTCCACTGGCGATTTTGGCGGGGTCAGTTACCGCAGTTACCGTTTCGGGCGTGATAGAAGCATACAATTTTTCGCGAACGGCTGCCACTTCTGCATTGGCTTGTGCCATGTCGGCTTCGTACTCGGCTATACTAAGTTTGCCTGTTCCGAATGTATGGTAGTGAAAGATATAAGCATATCCAAATATTACACAAATAACGAAGAACCAAGTCCACCATGTTGGCATGGGATTATCGAGTTCGCGGATACCATCGTGGTCTTCCTCCATCACGATATGGCGTTCGTTATCAAAAATGTCGGAGCTTTTTTCGGTCTGTGGATTAGGTTTATTTTCCATGATTATAGGCAGTACAGTTTATGCAATTAGGAAAATGAAGAAGAATCGTTGGTGGCGGGTGTCGCATCATCGGCAAGCGGCAGCGACGACATTTCATTTAGATATTGCTTTTTGGCGCGTACACTGATGTAGATAGCTCCACAGAATATTGCCATGAAAATGAGTAGGGCAATCATTGGGTAGTACTCTACGCCACCAATCGATGTTAAATGCCCTTTGATGAATTTTAGCATACCCAAAAAAGATTGAAATATTGGAAAATAAACGCAAGCCTTTTGGCGGTGGTAATTTGTCCCTTACCAAAGGGCTTGCGTCGGGAATTTGTTATTGTTTTTCAGTAGGAATTGCGGCACTTGAAGTCATACCTTTCACGTCTGTACCCAAACGTTGCAAGTAAGCGATAACTGCGATGACTTCTTTTTGGCTCAATGATTCTACTTGTGTGCTATCGATGGTTTTGGCAATAGCTACGGCTTGTTTGTTCAAATCGTCCAATGCGATTTTTTCGTAACCTTCGGGATACGGAACGCCCAATGTACGCATAGCTTTGATTTTAGCCTTCGTTTGCGTTGTATTCAAATCATTGGTTAAGAACCAAGTATAAGCTGGCATGATAGAGCCAGGAGAGATTTCTTGTGGGTTGCGGAAGTGGTTGTAATGCCATGTATTGCTTTTATACATTTTGCCGCCTACTACGCCTTCGCGTGCCAAATCTGGCCCTGTACGTTTAGAACCCCAAAGGAACGGGTGGTCATACACGAACTCACCAGCTTTTGAATACTCGCCATAACGCTCTGTTTCTGAACGGAATGGGCGAATCATTTGACTATGGCAGTTGTTGCAACCCTCGCGGATATACAAATCACGACCTTCGAGTTCGAGCGGTGTGTAAGGCTGAACAGTCGCAATGGTAGGCACGTTGCTTTTTACCAAGAACGTAGGCACGAGTTCCAATACAGTACCAATCAACAAACCAATCGTCGTGAGAATGAAAAACAAACCTGTTTTTGTTTCGAGCGTTTTGTGCCAGTAGCCATCAGCTTCGGCGTGTGTGCTTGTGTGAGCGCGTTGAGCGATAGCAGCCACAGGAGCTTGCGCTTCTGTATCAGGCGTGAAATGACCTTGTGCCATCGTTTTCAAAATGTTGTAAATCATCAAGATAACACCAGAGATATACAACGTACCGCCCACTACGCGCAACATATACATTGGTAGGATTTGCGTAACCGTAGAAAGGAAGTCAGGGTGTACCAATGTACCATCTTCGTTAAACTCTTTCCACATCAAACTTTGAGCAAAACCAGCCCAGTACAAGGGAATTGCGTAGAAAATGATACCCAATGTTCCAATCCAAAAGTGGTAGTTAGCCAATTTTTTAGAGAACAACTCCGTATTGTACAAACGAGGCATCAACCAATACAACATACCAAAAGCGATAAAACCATTCCAGCCCAAACCGCCAATGTGTACGTGTGCGATAGTCCAGTCTGTGTAGTGGCTGATAGCATTCACGTTTTTCAACGAAAGCAACGGACCTTCAAATGTGGACATACCATAACAAGTCAAAGCCACCACAAAGAATTTCAAAATTGGTTCTTCGCGTACTCTATCCCATGCACCGCGCAATGTCAAAAGACCATTGAGCATACCACCCCAAGACGGAGCAATCAACATGACAGAGAATACAGTACCAAGCGATTGAGTCCAGTCGGGCAATGCTGTATAAAGCAAGTGGTGAGGTCCCGCCCAGATATACAAGAAAATCAACGCCCAGAAGTGGATAATCGACAAGCGATAAGAATAGATAGGACGGTTGGACGCTTTGGGTACGAAGTAGTACATCAAACCCAAATACGATGTAGTCAAGAAGAACGCTACCGCATTGTGTCCGTACCACCATTGTACCAACGCATCTTGTACACCCGCGTAGATAGAATAGCTTTTGAGGAACGATACAGGCAATTCCAATGAATTGACAACGTGCAACATCGTTACCGCTACGAATGTGGCTATGTAGAACCAAATACCAACGTAAATGTGTCTAACACGACGTTTCATAATGGTAGCAAACATATTCACACCGAAAGCAACCCACACTGCTGCGATAGCAAGGTCGATAGGCCACTCGAGTTCAGCATATTCTTTGCCTGATGTGAAACCTAATGGCAACGATACAGCCGCCAATACGATGATAAATTGCCAACCCCAAAAGTTGAAATTGCTAAGGAAGTCGCTAAACATACGCGCCTTACAAAGCCGTTGGAGCGAGTAATACACCCCTGTAAAAGTACCATTACCGACGAAAGCGAAGATAATAGCGTTAGTATGCAATGGACGCAAACGCCCAAAGGACAAGAAGTCCGCCAAGTTGAGGCTAGGGAACACCAATTGCGAAGCTATAAGCAGCCCCACAATCATCCCAATCAACCCCCAAAAAAGTGTTGCCAGAGCAAATTTCCGTACAATGGCATTGTCGTAGTAAAATGTTTGAAGCTCCATGAGTAAGGGACACAGTTATTTGAAAATGAAAAGGTTATGAAAGGTTTGCTAATTGGATTGCTTGACTTCGTCATCGAACAGAATACGAACCGAAGGCGTATGCACATCTTCAAACTGTCCGTTGCGGGTAGCCCACAAAAAAGCTCCCAAAAAACCAACTGCAATCAGCAAACTAGCAGCAATGAGCAAGAATATTGCACTCATACATCTTATGCGCGTTTTAAGTTTTCTTTAACAAAAGTCGCAAACCTTGCCTCCTTAAAAAAAGAGTTGAGTTAGGTCGAACACTACGTTTTATCATTCCCCAAAATGACAATTGTCATTGTTTATATTCATAGCAAAAAACTCCACCTTGCTGGGCAAAATGGAGTGATGAATACAAAGCTTCAGAGGGGTATTGAATTATAAAACACTAAAATAACTTACGCTTTGATGTCGGCAGGGATAATCCACGTAGGTACAGTAGGGCGCAAAATCACCTCATTGGTTTGGCTACGATGGAATAATTGTTCAAAAAATCCGCGTTTGGGGCGAACCATTAGCAAAACGTCCATGCCTTCGTCTTTTACAAAATGCTCCAAGCCCTGCGCCACGCTTTTGGCGTTGTGGTCGTATAGCTGGAACGGTACGCCTTTGGAATTGATTTGCAAAAATTCATTCAAATTTTGCATAGCTACGGCATCGTTGCGGTTATCGTGCAGGCTAATGTGTACACAATGCAATTCGCCTTTCGTTTGGCGAGCAAGTTCCAACGCCTCCAACGCGCCATGCAAGCTATACTCATGCAAATCCGTTGCAAATGCTACGTCTTCCATTGGTTGATAAATATAGTTTTCAGGCACAGCTATCACCACACAAGCCGCATCGCGCACTGTCGTAGAAGTAAAACTACCAAATGTATGCTCGAGCCAATTGTGTTCGCGATGCGTTCCCATCACTACCATATCATATTCGCCATTAGTCGTCAATACAGCCAGCACATCGTTGGGCAATCCCGATTCTAAGCGCGTTTGAATTTCGACTTTTTCGGTATAACCCGTGTGTATAAACTCCTTCAATTCTGCTTCGGCAGCTTTGTGGCGACCTTCCAAAATTTCTTCTGCTACATTGTCCATAGCAGGCACACCCAAATCTGTGCGGAACGTATGCAACACCGTTACACTACCGCCAAGCTCAGATGCCAATGATATAGCGTATAGAAACGCATTTTTGGCAATGGGCGAAAAATCTGTCGGAACGAGGATTCGACTATTGGGTTTCATAATGTCAGACGTTGATATTGTTTAATGGTTATTTAAATTTGTGTGAAGAAGCCGTTAAATACATACTTCCCACACGGAATAAATTTTATATTTGTTGTATAAAATTTGCATCACGATACTACAAATGTACCCCAATAGGCTGTGCAAGACAATGAATTAAGTTTTCATTTGGCGTGATTTAAGTCATTCGCAACCTTGCATCGCTCTGTTACTTTTGAAGTATTCTTTTTTCTCATTGTCTTGAACTTGTACGATTATGAAAAAAATTCTCGTCCCTACGGACTTTTCAGCCAACGCCAGTCGAGCCTTGGATTATGCTATTGAGCTTGCCAATTCATTCGGTGCTGTACTCCACATTCTGCATACCGTACAGACACGCGGAGCGGCAGGACATTTTATGTCTATCGAAGGCGTATTGCTCGAAGAACGCCAAAGTAACATGGACGCGCTTCTCAAAACCGTTCGTAGCAAAGCCAATGAAAATGTTTTGATAGAACAATCTATAAAACAAGGCGATACCGTAGATAGCATTTGCGATACGGCTGCTGCGGTTCATGCTGATTTGATTATCATGGGAACACAAGGCGCAAGCGGGTTGCGTCGTTGGATAGTGGGGAGTACCACCAATGAGCTTATCAAAAATACGCTCGTTCCTGTGTTGGCGATTCCCGAAGAAGTTACGGCTTTTTCGCTCAAACGCATTGCCATCGCGGTAGATGCGTCCAAATTCCAACAAACAGCTATCCTACAACCTGCATTGGCATTGGCACACAAATTCCATGCTGCCATCGACCTATTGCACATCGTAACGGCTACTGATGGCAATGAAAGCACGGTTGATTCATTGCTCCAAAACCATCTCACGCAGCTAGGACTTACCTTTACGCTACACCGCGTAGTTGCCAGCGATGTGGACGGTGCGATTTTGGATTTTGCTCGCAACAATCATGTAGAGCTTATCTGCTTGCTCAACCAAAGCGAACAACGCAGTTGGTGGCAAAACCTTTTCCATACGAGCGTCAGCGAAGAAGTGGCTTTCCAAACCGAAATTCCGCTACTCGTGTTGCACCTCCAATAAAATACACACGACCGCACACAAATACCAAAACCCATTGGCTCACTACCAATGGGTTTTATATTGTTAAATTATTTAGATAAATTCTAAATAACATTTTTTCGCTGTCTTAGCAACGATAAGCGGCTGCAACTCCCCTTCCAAAACTGTACCTTTGCCATATCAAATGTATGTTGATACATTCGTGTAATAAAAAAAGTTCAACCATACGAGTTAGGTATAGTCGAACCAACATTCACGGGAGGGTTATATATGATACAATTGCGTAGCGCAATCAAACGTCAAGGCTTATATAAGCGTGTCGTGTGTAGCAGCCAATAAAAAATCTTTGATTTCCTTGACAGTGGCTACTCGCCCACGCGAAACAATTTTTCCGTCAATTACCAAAGATGGAACTTCGGTAATGCCGTGTTCAAAAAATTGCTGAATGTCGTCTAATTCTTCGATGTTAGCTTTCAGCTCCAGTTCCGCAACCGCATCACGAACATTCGCAAGCAGAGCGCGATGTTTGGCACAGCCTACACCAAATATCTTAATGTTTATCATGCAGTATGGTTGATTTCGTTGGAACGTAATATTAGATGCCGCCATTGATGGTCAAAAATTCGCTTAGTGAATAGTATGTTTGGTAAGCGTAATTAATTGGTACGGTATAATTCTGAACGATATTTTTTGCTATCTTTGCTGTATGCAAAAGTAAACATGAATTTTTGCATTGACCAACCGTTGCTGTCAATTCCAAAAATGACTTTCATCAACCACGTAGGCTCTCGCTATTTTCCATTATGAAATTTGACCACGAAAAAATTGTTGAGGCTATATTCAAAACGGCTGTCGATGGGATTATTCTCATCGATGCGCGCGGTATTATACAGCTCGCCAACGCTTCGGCTACGCGTTTGTTTGGGTATGAAAATGACGAACTGGTTGGCTATAATGTTAGTCGGTTGATGCCTGCCGACCATGCTTTGCAACACGACCATTATATCGCTCGCTATATGCAAACGGGCGAAAAACGCATCATTGGTATCGGGCGTGAAATATGGGGGCTGCGCAAAGATGGCTCTATGTTCCCATGTCATTTGAGCGTAAGCGAGGTATCTATGAACGGTCAGCGTTTTTTTGCGGGCATGATTCACGATATTACCAAACGCAAAGCCGTCGAAGCTGAAGTACGCCTACTCAATGCCGAACTCGAAGCCCGTATCGAAGAACGTACCGAAAAACTCGCCCAAGTGGTGAATAAACTGCTCGAAACCAACAACACGCTCCAAACCGAAATCCAAGAACGTCGCCTCATCGAAGAAGCCTTGCGCCATAGCCAAGAAGAAGTAGAAAAGGCTCTTGCCAAAGAACGCGAATTGAGCGAACTCAAATCAAGGTTTGTATCAACGGCTTCACACGAATTTCGCACGCCATTGAGTACCATTTTATCGTCGGTATCGCTTATCGAACGTTATACGACGACCGAAACGCAAGCCAATCGCGAAAAACATATCCAACGCATCAAATCTGCGGTCAATAATCTGACGGGCATTCTCAACGATTTTCTTTCTTTGTCCAAATTGGAAGAAGGCAAATTTCAAAATACGCCAACTGAATTTGATTTGATAGAATTGAGCCTCGAAATCGTGGAAGAAATGCAGGTATTTGCCAAGCAAAATCAAGCTATCCAATACCAACACGAAGGCGATGCGACGCGCGTACTACTCGACCGCCATTTTTTGAAAAATGTGCTTATCAACTTGGTTTCCAACGCTATTAAATATTCAACTGAAAATACAATTGTTCATTTTGCAACGTCCACCGACGCGCATGGAATCCGCATCAGCGTCCGCGATGAAGGCATGGGAATCCCACAAGCCGATCAAGAACATTTGTTTGAACGATTTTTCCGAGCGCACAACGTTACCAACATACAGGGAACAGGCTTGGGGCTGAATATCGTGAAGCGATACATCGATTTGATGGGTGGCAATGTGCGATTTGAAAGCCAAGAAAATGTCGGAAGTACGTTTTTTGTTGAATTTGGTAGCTCTGCCATCGCACCCGAATAGATTTTTCTTTTCGGATTTAAAATAAAACCTTGTAACTTTGGTAGCATTTTCACCCAATACTTCATTCTATTAACGAATAGTTGTCCGCATTTGTAAATATGAAAAGAATCTTAGTGATAGAAGATAACCTCGAAGTCCGCGAAAATATCGCCGAAATTCTAGCCCTCTCACATTATAGCGTGCTGACTGCCGAAAATGGCAAAGTTGGCGTGCGTTTGGCACAAGAAAATAATCCTGATTTGATTCTGTGTGATGTAATGATGCCAGAATTGGACGGCTTTGGCGTGTTGCATATTCTATCGCAAAACCCCGTTACAGCGCAGATTCCATTTATATTTTTAACAGCAAAAGCCGAAAAATCGGATTTTCGCAAAGGCATGAATTTGGGCGCAGATGACTACATCACCAAGCCGTTTGATGATGCCGAGCTGCTCAATGCTATCGAAGTGCGTTTGAAAAAACACGCTGCCAGCCAAGCCGCTACCGCGCAAGCTACTGCCAATAATACATTTAATAGTGAAGCGCAGTGCCGCCAATGGCTCGAAGAATTGGTAGATGAATGCGAAGTGCGCACGTATCACAAACGCGACATTATTTTCCGCGAAGGCGATTATCCACGTCAGATATTTTTTATCCGCGAGGGCAAAGTAAAAGTTTCCAAAACGAACGAAGACAGCAAGGAGTTTATCCTATCGTTGCACAAAAAAGGCGATTTTGTGGGCTTCCTGCCGATGTTGCAATCTATCAAATATCCCGAAACGGCTACCGCACTCGAAGACTGCGAACTTGCGCTTATTCCGCAAAAAGCGTTTTTGGATACAATCCAGCAACACCCTGCTATTGCCAATATGTTTATAAAAATGCTTGCCAACGACCTCATTGAGAAAGAAGCGCAACTTATCGAACTCGCTTACAACTCCGTGCGCAAGCGCGTTGCCGATGCGTTGCTTCGTTTGCAACAGCGTTATCAAGAGTCGGAAGACAAAACATTTACGATGGCAATTTTGCGCGAAGACCTCGCCAGCATGGTCGGTACAGCCAAAGAAACCGTTATCCGCACGCTCTCCGATTTCAAAGAAGAAGAGCTTATTGATATGAAAGGTAGCAAAATTACTATCTTGGATAGCGAAGGGTTGGAAAATATGATAAATTAGCAATTACTATATACTATAAATACGAAAGGTAGTGAGTTTCAGACGCTCACTACCTTTTTTTGTTGTTACCAACAGTATGCTAGTTAGAATGGCAAATCATCACCATCGCCACCATCGTTGAATTTGACGGGTTCGTCTTTGGCAGTTGGGAACGAATAATCTTCCTGCGATGCAGGTGCTGCCGCGCCTGCTTGTGCGCGCTCGATGCGCCAAGCCTGCAAGTTCACAAAAAACTTACCTTGCCACTCGCTACCACGCAAATTGAACGATACTTTTACCATATCGCCTTCGTTGTAGCCGTCGAGTTTGCCACAGTTGTCTTGTGTAAATTCTAGTTTGATTTTTTGCGGATATTGTTCAGTTGTTTCTACGACAAATTCGCGTTTACGAAATTTTTCGCTAACCTGTTGAGTGTCTTGTTTTCTGATTAGCTTGCCTTCGACAATGTATTCCATGTTGCAGTAGTTGAAAATTGAAATAAGTTGAATTTATACACAAATATACGTAAAAACGTTGCTTTTTGATTCAAATTTCATCAAAAAGTGAATGCTTTTTTTACAAATAGCTATTCCCAATATGCAATTTGGCGTTTGATGGTTTGCCCTTTGTCGTCGGTGCGTTCTATCCAGTTGTTTTGTTTGTCCAAAACATATTGATATTTAACGTTTTTGGAAGCTGTATCAAATTTGCCTTCGGTGTATTCGATCGCGCTAAGTTGGTGTCCATTGGCATCATACGTATAAGTACCTTTGCCCATTGGTTTGCCCGCTTCGGCACGTGCTACGGTCAGCAAATAACCTTGTGCATCATAGGTATATGTATAAATGGTTGTTCCATTTTTTTGCTCAATTTTATTGCCATTGGCATCGTAACGGAACTGAATAGATGCTGCGGAGTCGCCTCGTTCATTAAACAAAACTTCTTCCACTACATTCAAATCTTTGTCGTAAATATATTTTCGACCACCTGCGGGCGTGTTGGGCTGCTCGTATGAACGCTGTTCTGTCGGGAAGCCTTGCGCGTTGTATTTGATTTCGACCGAACTAAGCAGCGTAGAATCAGGCGTGAGCAGGCGCAAACGCGTGGGTCGTCCTTGCGTGTCGCATTCCGCCAATTGCTGTTGCAATACGGGATTATCCAACATAACGACGCGCGTTAGATAGCCCTGTTCGTTGTAATATTGTTCCAATGCAGGATATTTCACCCATTTGACGCGCCCTTTGAGGTTGTCTTTTTTCCAATCGTTGGGCGGTGTTTTGCCTGTCGGGCTGTTGGCTGTCGTCGTTGTATTGGAATTGCTACAAGCTGATAATCCGAGCATTACCAACGCCAAAATACTATATAAATAAATTTTCATGGTCGCTTGGTTGCTATTCTTTGACGTTGATTTCTTTGGAGTTGTAAATATTCATCGTGCGTTCTAGCCCAATGAATGCAAAACTTTTCACGGCTTCGCCAGCTTCTTGTACGACGGCTTGCACGAGTTCGCGCTCACCAGCCGCCCATTTGCCTAGCACAAAATCGACCTGTTGCCCTTGTCGGAAATTGCTACCAATGCCCAACCGCATACGCGGATATTCATTCGTTTGCATCACTTCCTCTATATTTTTCAGCCCGTTGTGTCCGCCTGCGCTGCCTTTAATGCGAATGCGCATACGCCCCAAATCCAAATTGAGGTCGTCGAGAATAACCATGACGTTGGCAAGTTCAAATTTTTCTTTCTGCACCCAGTAGCGCAATGCCTGCCCGCTCAGGTTCATGTATGTCGTAGGTTTGAGCAACCAAATCGACTTACCTTTTAGTTTGGCTTCGGCAACGTAGGCATGTCGGTCGAGTTGCCACGTTGCGCCCAATTCTGCCGCGAGTGCATCGACTACATCAAACCCGATGTTGTGGCGCGTGTGGTGGTACTCTGCTCCCACATTGCCAAGCCCTACAATCAAAAATTTCATATATAGTTGGTTATTAAAATAAAACAAACACAATTTATAAAAAAATCGCTAAACACCGTCTGTAAAGTGTTTGCGGGTTTTATCTTGGCTAAATTTTTCGCTGTTGTATGCGCTGGATTTGTTGCGAGCGATGGATAACGTTTGGAAATCTTCGCCTTTGAGCCATTTTGCCAAAAACACCATTTGCCCAATATGATACGGATAATGAGCCAATTGTCGATTAATCGCCTCCAATACCGTATGCCCTTCGTTGCGAATATAAACAATCGTTTCGAGTTGGTCAACCGTGAGCGAGTCCAATGCTGCAAATAAGCAAGCCCAACCTTCATTCCATTTGGCTAACACTTCGTCGCGCGTTTTCCATTCATTTTCAAATTCGCTATCGCGATTGCGCCACGATTTTTCACCGTCCGTTGTCAAAAAATCCGTCCAGCGAGATAACATATTGCCCCAAAGGTGTTTGACAATGGTAGCGATGCTGTTGCTCTCGGCATTGGGTTGCCAAAAAAAATCTTCCTCACGTATGAGTTGTGCCATTGCTTGGTCGCCTAGTTTTTTATAATAATTGAATTGGCGTTTTGCCGATTCCAAAAAATTTGCCTGCATAATCAATTCATTTTTAATATTATACACAACAATTATTTTTCACTTTCTTTGCGAAGATTATTAAGGACAATTTCCAGCATTGGGCGTTTTTGTAGCTTACTTTCGAGCCACGCATTGAGATGAAACTGCCGTATAAATGTCTGCTCCACGCCTTCTTGCTCCATGCAATGATTGAGGTCGTCGCAAGCGCGTTGAAACATTTTCATATAGCTGCTGCTCCATTTGGGTTGTGTGAGCAATCGACGCGTCAATTTGAGAAAAATGCGCTCAAATTGTGTCAATTTTTTGCCGTATTCCTGCAAATATCGCTGTGTGGATTGAATATAAGACTCCATAATGTCCGTATTATTCAATTCATATTGGATTAGCAGGTGCAAAATACGCGTAAATCCCAATACATCGCGTCGTACTGCGTGAACATTATCATTGAGTACCAACCGAACCCAGTGCAAACTAGTTTCATAATCGCCCAAAATAAAATAGGCAGAAGCCAATTGCAACGGAATGAGAAAGAAGATTTTATCGCGTTCGGGAGCTTGTAACATCTGTTCGTAAGTGCTGCCATGCTGCTCACCCCACGCGGCAATTTTTTCAAATTCGCCCTGCATCGCATAAATGCGAATTGTGAACAAATGTATCGTATAGAAACACATTCCACTAGCGAGCTGGGGCATTTTATCAAAAAATTCGTCGTAGAAGGCTTGCGCTTGGCTAATGTAAATTTGGCAGCGTGCCAAATCGTTTTTGGTCATCAATATTTGCAATACATTGTGCAGTGTCTTGACGTACTCGAATGATTCGACTTCTTTGTAAGATTCGTTGTGATTGAATACTTCTACGCGGTTCAGATTGGCGCGAAGGGCGGCTTCTTGGTTGCCTAAGGCGTGATAACAGACGGATTCTATCGCATAAAACCAATTTTGAGTTTGGGGCGTGGGCGCAGTTTCCAACGATTGCAGCAACGGGTGTTGGAGCGTTTGTTGATAAAAATCGCCTTCTTCTTTGGTACGCGGAATCCCGTGTTCGTACAAGTAACGAAACGTTTTAACGTGCAAATTGAGGTACGCGTTGTGTTGAGCGATAGCATATAAAGTATGCGTTTCTTCGTTCAATACAAATTCGTACTCGTCCATGATATTTTTGAACTTGCTCTGTGTGGACGCGCAGCTATATTCCCATTGATGGATAAATAATAATTGATGAACTTTATGATATTTAGTTGCTAGTTTTTTAGCACTTTGCAATATCTTGGTGCATTGTTTATACAAACCTTTGCTAAACAGAACTTCCACTTGCTGGAGTAGCTGATGTATTTGCAAATCGATGGTACGGTCGCAATGATAAGCTGTGAGCGTTTTTATCAACAATTTATACAAATAGTTTTTGACACTTGCATAGCGTCGCCCAATAGGCGAATCCTGCAATTGTTCCTTTATTTTGTCCTCGTCATAGACGGGTTGCGATTCGATAGCATCGTACAACCGCATATAATCATTGTTGCCCAAACGCGCGTATTTGCTCGCTTCTAGCTTAAAAAATCGCTTTTCGCTCTGCGATAGCGCGCGTATCAATTCAAATAAATGGTCGTAGGTTGCGCTCATATCAATCAAAATCGGAGTTTGTGGCTGAG
>JACCDQ011845715.1_pt1 | contig 14651 bp, 15 predicted proteins | sample 7446031 | NCBI WGS metagenome assembly JACCDQ01 (sample SAMN15323442, study PRJNA562643) | freshwater metagenome | isolation source: river surface water | place: USA:Blue River Watershed | collected 2017-08-17
AGCCTTTGCTTTCAAAAAGATCTGCAAGAGCAATTGCCCCAAAAGCCCGCACGGCGCACGAGCACGCTGTAAAGCACAGTTTTCCTTACGCCCCATGCAAGAAGGACTCCATTAGGAGTCCTTCTTGCTTAACCTTGCTTTTTATTTTGCTTTGTGCTCGCTACTTACTCTGCCGCACACCGAATCTGTGCATCGCGCAGTACCGTTTGCCCTGGATAGAACGCTTGGACAAAGGAGCACTCCGCAGCACTGAGCTCCTCTTTATAAAAGGCATTTTTGCTACCCTCTTGTTCAAAAATTTTCGGAATCAGTTTGCTGTGGGCTTGGCGCACCGCTTGCAAACGCTCTTCGGACTCCAACGCATACTCCAAACGTTCATTATTGATGGCAATCGCAGGATACATATCTACGATGTGCTGCTTAAACAACGCATTCACTTTGGTGTAGGTGCGCTTAAAACCATCATCAATTTTTTGCTGCGGGGGCCACTGCGAATTGGTTTTCAAGCCATTGATCATGATTTGCGTTTTTTTCACATGTGCAAAATCTTGCATCATCACTTGCACGCTTTTACTCTTTAAGTTGCGCAAGATCCCTTTATACAACACATAATCGGTTTTCGTATCGCTCACTCCACTGCCGCCTAACACCAATTGGTATAAGTGTTCATACACTTGCTCCAGCTGCCCCGCACTCTTGGGCTCCATTTGCATCACCACCTTCATGCTGTTTAACGTCCCCGAGCTTCCCGCTTCCACCAACGGGGCGTTCTTGTGGGCATCGCACGGCACGTTTAGTTGTTTTTCAATCTCCTCGATTTGGGTGCGCTTAAAGCTACTGTTATTTTTTTGGGACCCTAAAACCTCTTTCACTTGGGCACAATAGGCAGACTCATAGAGAATCTGATCCGTATTCTCTTTACTTTGTGCTACACTCGCACTCACACACATGAGAGTGCTTAACAGAACTTTATATGACGTTTTCATGAGAATCTTCCTTTTGATGATATTTTTCTTTTCTTGAATATTTGCTTATCGCAAAGCTCTTATTTATAAAGATAGTTAACAAAAGTCAATATCCGGACATGCTTTTTTGCGATTTTTCTCTCTCGCACAGGCGGCGCCTCGCCACCCCTTAATCCTTGGGGCACTCTATGCTTGCGTTTTTGACTTCACGCACTTTTTGCACCGTCAAATACAACACCGCATCCAGATCAAATTCCTCATTATTTGCCACAACCTCATTGGTGCCCGCAAACCCTTGGGGCGTCTTTTTTATGCTCACACGCACGTTTTGATCATCACAGCGCCCACTGAAGTTCAAACTCCTCGCACTGAGCGCTTCCACCACGCTCTCACAGGAGCCGCCTTGCTGCAGCTGCTCCGAGAGTCCCTTTAAATACTCACTGCTTCGGGCACACACCATACTTTCCACAGGAGCTCTTAGCATTTTTTCCATTTGTGCGTTGCTCGGATCCGAGGACTTGAACACCAGACGGTTCACTTTTTTGGTCGTGCTCTCTTTCCACAAATACAGGGGCTCAGAGGCTCCTGCTGCACCACAAAACACTACCGCTGCTAGAAAAATTGCTGCTCTCATCGCTCTTCCTTTCAAAAATAAGCTCCATTGTACATCAAATGCAGACCTTTCAATAAAATTGCATATGAAAAAATACTCTATTCATTTTTTTGTATCCCCATATCCTCAATCGAGGTTCTCTTTACCGTGTCACCATAGGAACCTCCGCCGACACTTGCTTTTTAGAGGCAAGCCTCTAGGGGCGCAGCAGCACGTACATAAACAGGGCTAATCCTACGGGAAGAAAAAAACAGCCCACAATATACAGCACCAAAAAGACCCATAAGGGAGAGGCTTCTAGCGTCACTAAGCGCCGCTTTAACACACGCCAGTAGGCAACGGCGGCATACACGATTAAGCCCCCTTGCAGCAAAATCATGCCAGGCACAAACAACGTGCTTAGCCCCAATAAAACCACATCCAGTGCCACACTCAGCACCGCGGATCCAGAGGCTGCCTCTACCATCCGAGCCCCCGTGCTTTGCATTACCCCATACATGCCTGCAAAGTAGCCCACAATCAATAAGGCACAAAAAAGCATGCCCCCCAACACCACAAGGCTGAGTTTCCCTGTTTCCACTAAATACGCTTTGCGGCTTAAGCTTCCGCTTTGCACCAAAAATTGGTTGATATATCTGAACAATCCCATGCTTTTTGCCTTTACTCCTGCACAAACGTTTGACTATAAATACGTTAAACGTTACTATGGCCGAACAATCATGCAACCCCGCCCTGTACTACCTTCTCCTGTCTTGAGCCCGCCATCCGAGCGACTTTTCAAATCCTCAACATCCTCCCTCAAACCACAAGCCCCTCTCAAACCATCCGGTTTTCATTCAACGCTTCATTTTTGCTTTTGTGGACACCTCTTCAAAACCATTAAAACCTAACGATGCTTTATTAAATTTTTCTTCCTTATATTCACAATTGTTTTCCTCACTATTGAGAATTTGTGCACGATGAGAGCTAATGCTCACAGACCCGTCAAACGCTCTTGATTTATCTAACACGCAAAACCAGGCATTTGTAAACACGCCCTCTTCCATCAACTCTTTTATAATCTTGTTGTACATGCTATGCTGATACACACTTTTCACCCGATACTCTTCCTCCTGGTCTGGGATTAAAATAGCAATTTGCGCTTCCAACCGCTCTAACCATATGTCTTTTTGGAAAGACACCTTGAAAGAATAGTGGCTATTGTTTTTTTCATTATATTGAGCCACCACATCTGCAGTCATGGACAGTAACGTTGTTAATAATTCCCTCTTTTCTTTTTGTTTTTCTTCTAACCATTTTTTTCATATCACACGTTCTTTATGCTTTAATGAATTATAAAACGATATTGTCGTTCTCTCCTCCTTGAAGAGACACTCCAGCAAAAAATCAAAGATTAAAACTTCAACCCTTTGGGCGTCAGACTCTGACAGTGCGTCCTCACCTTCATCAGGCACTCGCCTAGCCCATTGGCTCCTTTAAACGTGCCCCCTTCCTTCCAAATTTTCTCCGCTGCACTGCGACTCGCTCCTACGCCCCACACCCAGTCCGATGGAGAGCACTCGATGAGCGTGGCAGCTTCCGTGGCAAGCAATCCCTCCAGTAACGCTGGATTTTGCAAAAACTTCTCACGCAAGCCCACCATCATAATATTGCTGCGCTTTTTCTCCCACACACCCTCTTTGAATCCTGCTACTTGACGCCCTAGTTGCTTTAACACACGCAGGGCACTCACCCACTCTCGGGCGTGATCTTTGAGCACCTCTTCACGAGACACAGCCCCCTCTAAAAACGCTTTGACGATCCCCTGATTGCATACGGACTCGATTTGTTCCACGATCTTCGTATCTTTAAATTGCTGGGCTTTGCAGTACATGAAAAAATGCTCTACACAAGCAAAGCGGTGCTCTCGGTACTCAAAGCGACTCGGGTGAAAATTACTCAAAATGTCCTCGTACCCATAAAAAAAGACCACCCCCTGACGCCGCTTTAAGTGGGACTCTACGTGCTCTTTGTAACTTTCGTGAAATACAATGTTGGGGGGAATCTCATCTTGTAAAAAAACGCTCACCATTTGTAAGCCGTCATAGCCGTTTAAACTTTTTTCATACCCGCCTCGTGCATTTTTCTTACACATAAAAGAAATTAAAAACCGCACCTCAGGGTGACTTTTGGCAACCTCATACAGCTGCTTTACATTCTCTCGAATTTGCTCCAAGCTCACCGAGCAAAACCCCGCCTTCTGATAAATAATTCCCGTTTCTTTTTCTAAATAGCCCTCTTTTAAATTTTTGGTCACCAGAGCATACGACTTGCCCTGTAAGCCGCGCCCCACACCCATCTTGGCTCCAAACAACAGAGCACTTTTTGCCGCACCTGCCCCATGAATCCCAGCGGGGTTGGAGCCAAAGACAAACACCTCTTTAGGACCCAAATGCTCAATTAAATTGCCTTTCCAATACTCCACCATCGATTTTCACCCTTTTTATCTTTTTGCTTCCTTTTACATTTTAGGACCCGAAGGGCGCACGAGCACACGAATTTTGTCACTGCACGCTTTTTTATCGCTTTTGAGAAGCTCCTCCAACTCGCCCCAACTATCGACCAAGCGGCTCCATACCGCCCCCAGATCTTTGGCTTCCTGCAGCCGCCCCTTGGCACCAGGCACCGCCTCTAAAAATCGCACACAGCGCTCAAAGTCTGCTCCATCCCATGGGTGATGCACCTGCCCCGCTTCCTCCGAGAGCTTGTGATGCGCTCGCAACTCTGGAAATAAATGGGCACACAGGCAACCACTGCTCAAACCTACGCGTCCCGTCTCTAACCACTGCAAGGCAGCTTTTGCATCTTCACTCACTGCACTCACTTCACTTTTTTGGGCTTGTTCTTCTAAGGCACTCCGATCCGCATTTATCCACAATTGCCCTTGGCACACCTTGGCATATAACACTGCCCCCTTGGGACCTTGGAACTCTTGCAAATCTTTCTCTTTCATGACAAACACTTGCACCGTTTTGTTCGTAAACTCACTTTTTACTGGTCCACTCCAAAACTGGGCACTCGCAAGTTTCCATGACGCTCCCTTATCCACAAACAGCACACAGTGCCCCTCCAAATCATCCAGGGTCATCCCAGGTTTTTGCTTTTCTAGTGCCGAGAGCATCCCCGTATATAATCCAATGCCTACCCCAGTCGCTTTTTCTGATTCTAAGGGGGCGATCGTTTCTATATGATACATTTTCATAGGACTTCCTTTTTTACGTTTGAGGGCACAGACAATACTCTTTTTCCCCGCTACTTTCTTTTTATCTTTTTATTTTAAATCATTTACATAAAAAAGTCTTTGCAGCGTTGCTGTTCTTCTTTTGGACCGCAACCTTTATTGCCCATCACCAAACCCATGGGTCCAATGCAATGGGGGGAGCCTTCGCCCCCCCCCAGTTTCTCTCTCCTCTTGGCTCTTTTATAGCACGAAAAGCCCTTTCCATGCACTACACGCTTTTTCCTGAGTATTTGCAATTCTTGCAATACTCCCACAGAGCAAGCGCCAGCTTCTTACTGCTTTAGGGCACTGAGCTTTTCGGAGCACTCATGCATTTTTGCAATTAAGCGTGCACTTTTTCCAAACACCTCTTGGGCTCCCTTGAGCTTTTCTAAACTTTGCTTAATTTGCGTATGTGCCTCTTGCATGCTTTGCTGACACTCTTCCATTTTGCCCGTCGCCTTTACGCTCGAGTGTTGACTCTTGCCAATTAAATCCCCCATCGAGTCCACCTGCTTTGTGGTATTCTCCGCCAATTTTTTCACTTCATCGGCCACCACGGCAAAGCCGCGCCCCGCTTCCCCCGCACGCGCTGCCTCAATGGTCGCATTCAGTGCCAGCAAGTTCGTTTGCGACGCAATCATCCCGATGCCTTTGCTCATCGAGCTAATCCGATCGGAGACCCCCGCCAAAGAATCCACTTCTAGGGCGGCATCTTTTAAATGGGTGCTCAATTGTGCAACCCTTTGGGCATTCGCTTGTGCCAAGCTCTCCCAGTCGGACGCCAAGGTTTTCATTTCCTCTAACACTAATGCACTTTGCTTCACATTTTGTACCGCTTCATCCAAAATGACATGTTTTTGCGTCACATCTTGGGCATACTTAATCACGCCCGTAATTTTCCCTTGTGCATCTTTAATCGGATTGTAGGACGCTTGCAAAAATACGCGCTCTCCTGTTTGCTTCTTGCGCTCAAAAACTCCCGCAAAATGCACCCCACTTCTTAATTTTTGCCAAAACATTTCATACTCCACGCTTTTAATCAGCTCGGCACTGCAAAACATTTGATGATGGTGCCCCCGAATGCTCTCCAAGCTCACTCCCATCGTTTGGCAAAACAAGGCATTTGCGTCCTGCACCTTACCATCCAACGAAAACTCAATAATCGCATTGGTGCTATCTAAGGCTTCTAGCAGGGACACTTGTTTTTCACGCTTGAGCTCCTGCGCACTCACCGCAGAGCCATACACGATAATCCCGCGCTCAAACTCCGTCTGCCAGCTCATTAATGTGGCACGCACTCTTACAGTGCCTCCATCTTTACGAAAAAACTCTACGTCTTGAGTCAAAAAGCCCTCGGAGAGCAAGCGCTCCCACAGCTGCTCTTTTTTCCCACCGCTAGGCTGATCTTCTCTTAAATACTGCAAAAGCCCCCGTGCTTCCCCCATCCTTTGCTCTATTTCATTTTTAAAGGACACACTACTCTCTTGGATATTCCCTTGCATGTCGCAACGCACCCAATAGGTACTTTTATTCCACAAAGAACCTAAAACCTTGGCTTTTGCCATCTCTTTTTTCTCTTCAAGCTCTTGCAGAGCAAGGCGCTCTTTTTCTTCTTTTGAAATAAACCACTTCATTTTTTTTCCTTTAATTCTATATCTTTTGGATACTGACCCTTTAGTTTTTTTAGGCAGCGAAAATCCCTTACGATTTTAAAGGATTTTCCAAAAAATTCAATATTACGTTTTTTTTACTAACTTTTTAATCCCCTTGGTGGCTTCGACTTTCCGAAAGGGCTCAAAAAAACTCTCTTTAGAGCCACTTGCCAAGGTCATCAAAAGCATATCCTTTTTCCCGCTTCCATAGCACACCACGCGACACTTAATCGCACGCCAGCGCTCTTCTTTTTGTTTTTCTTTGAGTGCACGTGCCGCACGCACCTTCACACTCTCTTCCTCTTCAATCGGAGAGCCCTCAATCACCCCCTCTTCCTCGGGGGCAGCGTCCTCTGCCTCTTGCTCGTAATACCACTTATAAAAACTCTCTTTGACTGCTTTTGCATTTTGCTCCCGTGCAGTGAGTACACGATCTTTTTCGTAAAAAGACTCCCCACTTTCAAATCCATTTTTCTTTTTCATTTCATGTAACCAGGGCAGTAGACCATGAAACTTTAATTCTTCGATTTTTTGCTCGTAAATGCACTCGGGACCCTCCATCGTGCCATTAATAAACCCGTGATACTCTTGCATTCGGGTACACACCAACGCATCTACCCCTAATTTTTTCGCAATCGGCTTCATATATAAGTCCAGTCCACTGCTCACTAGGACCACAAAGTGCCCCAACTCTTTGTGATGCTGGATACTTTTGATGGCACCTTCACGAAAACGTAACCCTTTGATGATTTTTTTGACCACGCCGTCTAACTGCGCACTTTTTTTCCCATCCAATAAATCTTTATACACGTGCTTTTTTACACTGCTCGCATACGCATACCAAGAAAACCACATTTGTGCATCGGAGGGGCTTTTCACATTTTTCAGGTAGGGGGCAGCCTTAAAGGTCTCTAACTTTCGGTAATCAGGACTCTTGCCACTCAACCCCTCTACAAAGCCCTCCCAGACATTTTTCAGCCACTGCTTGTGCCACTTTGCCTTTGGAATGAGCTCCTTTAAAAATTCCGTATTCAGATTGTTTTCTACCAACGTATCGTTAAAACTTACAAACACAATCGTTTTTGTTTTTTGCTGTTTTGTGCCTTGCATTTTTTTATCCTTTTTTGTCCCCATGGTTTATATGTAGCACAAAGGACAAAATAATCAATAATTCAAAAACTTTCCCTTTAGCGATTTTCTCTTTCTTTTTTTGCACGCACTCCTAGTCACTTTTCCTTATCGATCCTTCTCTCTTACGAGTCGCTCTATAAGCGCTTTATCTTTCCTGCTGCAATCTGCCCCTCTTTTAACACCGAGACAATCTGTGCACGACCATCTTCCACTAAAATATCCTCTAATAACGTTTGCATTTTTGCGTTTTTTTGCCCGAGGGCATCCACTCCAGAGCGCTGCCACATGCCACTTTTTTGCTTAAAATACTCTAGCTCCTCTTTGAGTTGCACCCGTACCGTCTCCTCCAAGGGATGCCCCTCTTGGGCTAACCACAATAAGACGTCGTAGCGCCCTTGGTGCAGCCATGCCACCGCATCCGCATTGCGCAACCCAAAGACATGTGCACACTTAATGATTCCAGGGACTTCACGCTCCACATATTGCACACGCTCTAACGGCATCACACTGCTCAATTGCACCAAACTTTGGGCTCCACTCCACCCGAATACAGATCCCTCTTGCACCATAATTTTTAAATGCTTGCACGCCAAGGGCACTACCTCCCACGGACCATGAAATAACAGGATGTGCCCCCCTGAAATAGGAAGTGCATCCCACTGCTCCCCTGGTGCCCATAGTCTTGTGCTTAGCACCAGCTCCCCAACGTGCTCCTCTAGCGATCTTAAAACGCCTGCAACCAGCTCCAATTTTGAGCCTCCCCACCCCTTCAAATCTTCCAACGGACGCCCCGCAAGACACAGGGTGCCCAGATATTTCATAAACCGCACTTGCTCTGCCTCTTCCAGCACACTCCAAAGCTCAAGTGCCCTGCGGCATAACTCTTCTTGGCTTCCACTTTCCATCCAACGTGTCACCAAAGCACTCAGCCCCATCTCTTGGGCACCCCCCTCCAGTAATCCCGTTTTCAAATACCCCACAAGAGCTTCCGAGGAGAGTTGCTGCATATACTTGGCTTTTAAATAATAGCACCCCTGATCGGACCATGCACTTTTTAACACTTGGCGCTTTAATGCAACACCCCACCCCCCTGTGCCCTCTGCGTGATCTTTTAGGGCTTGGTGCATCTGTCCCCAAAACGTCACTTCTCCGGCTCCCTTGAGGCGCCCTGCCACAGGAAATACATAGCTGCGCCCTTTTAACATTTGTCCTAACGCCCAGTCATAATCGATGTAGTATCCTCTTTGCTTAAACACTTGGCGCACACCTGCGTCGTAGCGCAAATACTCCTCCACGCTCACCGCGGCCATCACCCCCATCCCCTCCACGAGCGTTTTTTTAGAACTCCAGTGGCGCAGCATTTCATCCGGAGACCAGATATTTTTATAAAACCATTTGAGCCCTTTGACCATCCAGCCCTCTTGCACACGGTAATGCCCGCTGACTAACGCTTTTTTGCTCCAATTGGAGAGCACTCCGCCTCTCGAAAACTCCACACTCTTTTTCCTCTTGGGAGCTTTTTGGTATTCAAATAAAGGACATCCCTCTTCCGGACTACTGCACGACTCCTCCTTATGAGACTCCTTCTCTAAATACGTTTGGGCTCCCGCATCCAGTAGTAATTCCACCGCTTTGGTATTGCGCGTCCGCAGGGCAATGTGCAGCAACCGATCATACTCGTTCACCCGATGCTCCCCTCGGTGCACTTTACTTAGCGGGACATCGATTAACCCTAACTGCTGCACCGATCTGACCACCCCCTCGACCAAGGCATCCACCACTTCCGAGCCCCCTTGATAGGCTTCAAAGTAGCGTTTCATGTAAATTAAAAAACTATACTCACTTAATTGCCCCTTCCGATAGAAAAAATCGCTAGGCTCTAACCACAAACTTAATCGAGACCATAAATGTACACACTCTTGATCCAGCAGGGCATCTAAAATTTTCACAAACCCATCGGGCACCAACTGTTGCACGTGGCGGGATTTGAGTCGACGGCATCTCGCATCTTGTAGCAGTGCTCCTGCTTTCACATCGCAGTGCCACCCCTTACACAAGGCTTCCAGAGCTGCAAAACTTCCTAAACTTAACTCCATCCCGTCGGGGGCACACGTTTGGAGCACTTGATTGAAAAAAGCGCACTCTTCTGCAATTAACGCTTCGGTTAGAGGGTCCATCTTTTATTTTTATTTTTTGCCCCATCATGGCAGAAAAATCACATCAAGCAAGATGATTGAGAAGAATTTCTTCCATTTTTTACACCTTAACGGGCTTCCCTGGGAACCGCAGTTCTCTGCCTCTTTTTTGCACCAGAGCACCCTTTTGCTCCAAACACTTTTTTTACTCTTTGCCAACAGTGCAGGACTCTTTCCCCTCTCCTGCAATCCCTTGTTTTGCATTTTTTAGGACCCCTTACACACTGCAAATCTTGATGCGCACTTCGGCTCACACATCCCATGGCACCCCATATACTATGGGTCTCCTTTGATGCCCCCTTCTTGCACTACCTTATCAGGGTACCCGCACACTTTCCCCAGCTCTTTTTTTTCGCCAACTACTTTATCGGGGGCTCCCGTTTACCATTAACTCATCTAATAAAGACGGATCAAAGGTCCACAGCACGCTAAAAAAGAGGTCATCTTTGAAGCGATCTCCCCTGAGGGTTACATGCTCTTTTTTGTAGCGCGTCTCCAGCTCCTGTAGCAGTGCATCCCGATCCGGGTGCTCCTTGGCTTTTGACACCTCTTTTTGATAGCGCGCGATTTGCTCACTTTCTGTTTTTAAATGCACCTCCAAGGGACGCCAATTTTCTACGCAGGATGCACTCAGCTGCACGACACTTTCATAGCCGTGCCGCTGGGCATATTTTTTTGCTAAATTCCCCTCGAGTGCCGCATCGATTTGCTCTCCACTGGGCAGTGTAAAGTACCAATTGCTTTTTAAGTCCGAAAACGGGCGCACTCTTGCTCCCTTATCCATTAATAACCATAAGCCAAACGCTTCATGACTTTTTTTGTTTAAATCTTTATACAACCCATGCACTTTTTCTTTTTCTTCAGATCCCGCATCTTGAAACAACACCCGCATCACCTCCACCAGATCTTGCATTTGTTTTTTATCATAATAGGGACTCTCATATGCGGTGCCGCGCTCTAAATACTGATAATAACTCCACGTAATTTGCATCGTTTGCACCCAGTTATACAACTGCTCTTTGACTACACTTAAGCACAGCAAATGGGCTTGATCTCCCCTTAAGCTACTGGGAGCGGCTTGCAGCAAATTGGAAATACGCATAGAGCCATCGTTTTCTCTCCACACCTTTTCCGCCCCAGGTGCCTTGCTCTCCGCTGGTTGGGTGCTTTGGTTTTTTTCGAACAAAGAAGCGTTTCTCTCAAACAGAAGCTGCTCTTTTTTCTCAGTGGCGTGCACGCTGGGGGGACCCATCATTGCCAACACCGCCCCGCACAATACCCACGCTTTAGAAAAAGAGAACATAATTTATCATTGTTTTTTTTGTACCGTATCGCAAATTTGCTTTAATATCAAATGATTTTTCATATCCCTTTCTTTTTGCCGACCCCTCATTGGCTGTCTTTTATTTTTATTTTTTTCTGCTACTTTGGAAAGCATCTTCTTTCATCGTTTTATGAATACTTCTGATCGCCGGCCCATTCAATCTCGCAACGCCTCTTGGGCACAAGCAGGGGCTTCGTTTTTAATTTCCAAAAAAGTCCATCCGAACCATATCTCGATCGCAAGTATTGCTTTTGCCCTACTTGCCTTTGTCTCTTTACTTTTACCCGCACCCTTTCTTTTGGTCGCACTCTTCATTTTTTTGCGCCTTTTATGTAATCTTTGGGATGGCATGTGTGCACTCGGAGCCCAGATTAAAAATCCCCTCGGAGCTCTCTTTAACGAAGTGCCCGATCGGATTACCGACACCTTGTTTCTTATTCTTGTGGGGATTCTCTCTGATGCACTCACGCTCTCTTTATTTGCCTCTTTAGCCGCAGCTTTCACTGCCTATGTGCGCACGCTGGGGGCATCGCTAGGGGCAGGGCACGACTTTGGAGGACCTCAATCCAAATCGCAACGGATGGGACTTCTCATTGGGGCTTCGTTTCTCACACAAGGCGAGCTTTGGCTCTTCGGATCAGATTATACAATGCACGCTGCTTTATGGATTATTGCACTCGGCTCATTGCTCACCTGCTGGATGCGCTTGACGCGCCTCGCTCGGACCCTCAAGGAGCAGGCATGATTGCTAGGCGTCTTTGGCACTCCTTTGTGCACATTTATTTTGGACAACAAACGATTGGACGCTCCTCCCTTCCGTCCGAACCCTGTATTTTTTTTGCCAATCACACGAGTCATCTTGATACCCTCATTATTTTGCATGCCATTCCCCCTTCTTACAAGGTGCGCCCCTTGGCAGCCGCTGACTATTGGGCTAAAAACCCTTTACTCAAATCGTTTGCTACAAACGTTTTAGATGCGATCTTTGTGGAGCGAAAAAAACACCCTTCTCCTACAAACGCTCTCACAAATCCTCCTTTCACCACTCCCGCAACGCTTGCCTCCGATACCACGCAGGCGCTTCCTCCTTTGCCTCCCTTCTTGCTCGAATCCTGTGCACACCTTCGATCGGGAGGGAGTATCTTGATTTTTCCCGAAGGCACCAGAAACGCTAGCACCCATTTGCTGCCCTTCAAGCGCGGCTTGGCACTTTTAGCACAACACGCACCCCATGCACATTTAGTACCCATTTATTTACACAATAACCAAAAAAGCTTTCCCAAGGGAGCACCCTTTCCTCTCCCGCTCGTGTGCTCTTGTGTCATTGGGGAGCCCATGCTGGACGCACAGCCCCTTGCTCCCTCTTTTTTAGAGAGTGCGGCACAAAAAATAAAAACGCTTCAACACATACATTTTCCTGCGCCATGAACCACCCCCTCATCTTGCCACTTTTTTCTGTTTTGCTGGCAGTGCTTTTTTTGGCAACCCTTGGCTCTCGCATTCTTCATGCACACGCCCCCTCTCCCACGACCGTTAACCTTTTGCAGCGTATCCACTCGTGGTGGATTATGATTGCTCTCTTAGGCGTTTGCTTTTGGCTCGGCTCCTTGGCACTCCTCACGCTCTTTGCGTTGCTTTCTTTTTTCGCCCTTCGAGAATTTTTATCCCTCACACCAACCCAAGCGGAGGATTATTACGCCCTCTTTTTAGTATTTTTTATCATCACGCCCCTGCAGTATTACCTTATTTATATTGATTGGTACGCTCTTTTTTCGATTTTTATCCCCGTTTATGCCTTTTTGCTCCTTCCCGCCATCAGTGCTTTGCAGCACAATACCTCCCAATTTTTAGCACGCACCGCCAAAATTCAATGGGCTCTTATGGTCTGCGTATATGCCTTAAGCCACGCCCCCGCTCTTTTGACGCTTCACATTCCAGGGTTCCAGGGACAAAGTGTCATGCTTTTATTGTATTTACTGCTTGTCGTTCAAGCCAGTGACGTCTTCCAATACATTTTTGGAAAACTTTTTGGACGACGCAAAATCGCTCCCGTGGTAAGCCCTTCTAAAACGCTCGAAGGATTTGTTTTAGGCGGGGCCGCCGCAACACTCTTAGGCGCCGCACTCGCACCTCTGACCCCGTTTTCTTTTTATCAAAGTGCCGCACTCTCTTTGGCAATTGTGATCATGGGATTTTTAGGAGGACTCGCCCTCTCTGCGGTCAAACGAAGCTTGGGGGCTAAAGACTGGGGAGCTCTCATTGAAGGGCACGGAGGTGTTTTAGATCGCATGGATTCGGTGTGCTTTTCTGCCCCGATTTTCTTTCACCTCGTGCGCTACTTTTTTGTTCCTTAAATTTTACTCACGGTTACTTTATCTAAAATCATGATTTTAGATAAAGAGCATGATCTTAAAATTTTCATTCTGTTAGACACCCCCTACAACGATGCTTATACAGGATTTAAATCGAAGAGCAACACGTTGGCACCCACTCCTTTGGAAAAATGCAACAAGCTGTTTCCTCCCAATATTTGCAAGCCATCGCCTGCCTTCAGCTTAATATCATTCACCTGTATCGATCCCTTGGCTACGTGCACATATTGGCTTCTCTTCGGATCGACCGTTGTAAATTTCATATACTTTGATATCACTAGCAAATTATATGTATTTATTTAAACGTCATACGTTTGGGGCTTACGGATACGCCCTGAACGGAATTACTAGAAGCATTGCTACCTCGTTCACTCCATACTTTTGCACACGCCTTGCGTGCGATATTTCCACTAGCATTAACATCTGCGTGCACTTTTTGCCCTTGGCTTGTGATAAATAGTCCTCGATGCTGACGGGTCCCTAGATACTGCTCTGCCTTTTCGATCGATTCCCCATCGAAAAAAGAGCACTTGGATGTGTACGCTTCTTCTTGCTCAAGGTAATCAATCTGAGCCTCGGCGAGCTTGTACGCCAGTTGATGGCGAAGCATCCCAAAGGGAATTTGCACAAAGTTTTGATTCGTTTTAGACCCCAGGTGTACTTCCTGCTTCCAGCCCAGATTTACCCCCATCACAAACACCACTTCATAGTGGGCGGGCTCAAACGTGTGCATCAGATCGTTTACAATCCATCGGCTCACCTGATGCATTGCACTTCGAATGCGATCATTGCGTTTTTGCGTCCAACCACGCATCTTGCGGCAGCTTTTCTTCCCGCCCTTGGAAATGAGACTTTGATGCTCTGCCATCTTCTTATTCCAAGTGGCGTTGATACTTTTAATGTGTCTTCCGTTGATGACCAAAGGGCGGCGGATCATCTTCCCGCTGCCCGGATCGCAATACGTTAAAGTCACTAAGTTATCGATCCCTGGATCGGCTCCCACCAACACCAGCTTTTTTCCAGAAGCTACAGCTCGCTTTTGAGCATTCAGGATTTTTTGCTCATTCCCAAGCTTCTCCCACTCTTTTACTTTTCGTTTTTCCTCCTTTTTGTGACGCTCCCAAGCACTCACCACCT
>JACCDQ011505353.1_pt1 | contig 14649 bp, 15 predicted proteins | sample 7446031 | NCBI WGS metagenome assembly JACCDQ01 (sample SAMN15323442, study PRJNA562643) | freshwater metagenome | isolation source: river surface water | place: USA:Blue River Watershed | collected 2017-08-17
ATACTGCTAAAACCACGCTTAACTGCATTCATTGTTGACTGTCTAACAGTTTGTATTTTTTCATATAACCGCGTAGCTGATGATACGTCAGATTCAGCGCATCCGCAGTTTTTTTCTGATTGTACTGGCAAGCCGCTAACGCCTGTTTAATCAGACTGACCTCATAATTTTCTGAAAGCAGCTTAAAGTCCTGCACCGCAGAAAAATCAAACAGTGGTTGTGTAGGCGTTGAAACGGGCTGCGGCTGTGTTGCCGGGGCAGAGGCGCCGGCAGCGCTGATCTGAAGCGCAGGCTGGCTGAGCCGGTCCAGCGTCCGTACCCGCTCTTTCGGTCTGTATGGCGAAGCAAATGGATCGAACAGCACATCGTGCACCGGCACATAAGGGTTGTTAGTACGATAAACGCTGCGCTCCACCACATTTTTCAGCTCGCGCACGTTACCTGGCCAGTCATAGTCCAGCAACTGACGTTTGGCTTTCTCAGAAAAACCGCTGAACAACTCAAAATTGAGCTCGCGCGCCATATTAATTGCAAAATGTTCGGCCAGCACCAGAATATCTTCTCGCCGCTCCCGCATCGGTGGCAATGTGATGACATCAAACGCCAGCCGGTCGAGCAAATCGGCGCGAAATTCGCCACGCTCAGCCATGCCGGGTAAATCTTCATTGGTGGCGCAAACCAGCCGGACATCCACTTTGATTGGCCGGCTGCCACCAACACGTTCAAACTCGCCGTATTCAATGACCCGTAGTAACTTCTCCTGCACCAGCCCCGGCGTATTGGCCAGCTCATCGAGGAACAAGGTGCCGAAGTTTGCCCGCTCGAACCGGCCTTCATGCCGTTTACTGGCACCGGTAAAAGCGCCGGCTTCGTGACCGAACAATTCACTTTCCAGCAGATTTTCATTTAAAGAGGCACAGTTCAGTGTCAGATAATTCTGGTCCCAGCGCTGTGACAGATAATGTAGCCGGGCTGCGATCAGTTCTTTACCTGTCCCGCGCTCACCGATGATCAGCACAGGTTTATTCAGTGGCGCTATCTGTGAAACCTGATCCAGAACGTTCAGAAAACTGTTAGATTGGCCAATCAGATTGTCTTGTTGGAAAGCTCTTGCCATTTTAGAATCATTTAGTGGTTAAATATGCTAATAAGTAGTCTATTTTAAAATGCACTTTGGCGACAGAGTTTCATAAAAATAAATAAATCGATTAAAAACAAATGGTTATGGTGTGTTGGAAAGTTGGCAAGGATTCTGAATAGTCTGAAATGACTTTAACAGACACCAAAACGAGGTAGACATCATGGGTATTTTCACTCGCTTCTCCGATATCGTGAACTCAAACATCAACGCCCTGTTAGACAAAGCCGAAGATCCGGAAAAAATGGTGCGTCTGATTATTCAGGAAATGGAAGACACTTTAGTCGAAGTGCGCTCAACCTCAGCAAAAACCATCGCTGAGAAAAAAGAATTGCAACGCGTGGTCAGCCGGCTGGAAGAAGATGTTGCCGACTGGCAGGCGAAAGCGGAACTGGCATTGAGTAAAGAACGCGAAGATCTGGCGCGTGCCGCGCTGGTTGAGCGGCAAAAAGCCGCCGATCAGGCAGCTGCGGTGAATGCGGACATCGCGAATCTGGACAGCCACATCAGCAAGTTGCAGGACGAAGTTGCGCAGCTGCAGGAGAAACTGGCGGATGCCAAAGCCCGTCAGAAAACGATGCTGATGCGCCAGCAGACAGTTGCATCACGGCTGGAAGTGAAAAAGTCACTGGACAGCACCCGTTTACAGGACGCGATGTACAAATTTGAACGTTACGAGCAAAAGATCGACAATCTGGAAGCTCAGGTCGAATCTTATGACTTAGGCAAAAAGACATTGCGTGATGAATTTGCCGAACTGGCGGCTCAGGACAAAATTGATTCTGAACTGGCGGCGTTAAAAGCCAAACTGAACAAAGATAACAACGCCTGATTATCAGGCGTTTCAGGAGCCAAATTATGGAAGTCACTGAAGCTTTTGCCATCCCGTTGATCATCTTTATGATCTTTGTGGCGCCAATCTGGATCATCATGCACTACCGCAGCAAACGAAAAATGTCGGAAGGGCTGTCTGAGCACGAATTGGCGCAACTGAATGATTTGTCTGCCCGCGCTGAGCGCATGGCAGACAGGATCAAGACCCTGGAAGCGATTCTGGACGCGGATGCCCCGAACTGGAGACGCAAATATGAGCAAAATTAGAAAAGAGCTGTTGCGGGATGACCGCAACGGCAAGATAGCCGGCATCTGCGCCGGCATCGCAGACTACTTCGGCTGGGAACTGTGGCTGGTTCGTGTCGTCGTGCTTGCTTCAGTCTTGTTAGGTTTCGGCAGCTTTATCCCCGTGCTGTATTTGGTTGGCTGGATAGTGCTGGAGAAAAAATCGGTGGCACAACAACGTTCTGGTGAAGCACCAAGGCCTGTTGTTGAACGTCCGGTCGAAGTAAAAACCCGGTTATGGCAGCGTGGTGAGGCGCCCCGTCAGGCGCTGAGCCATCTGAAACAGCAGTTTGACGGTTTGGAATTTCGTCTGCGTGACATGGAAACGTACGTGACATCCAGCAAATTCCAGTTACAGCGCGAGTTTAACAATCTCTGAGCAACATTGAGCGCTCAGCAACATTAAGCAGTAAGGGAACCACAATTTGTCCGATGGAACTCTGATAAGCAAGGCCCGTGTACTGGGCCAACGCGCCGCAGACCGCCACTTGCGACTCGGTGTAACCGGCATCAGCGGTGCCGGTAAAACCGCCTTCCTGACCAGTTTAATCCGGCTGCTGACCCAACCTCAGCAGTCTTTGCCATTTTTCCATGTGATGCAGCAACAGCGTTATTTGGGCGGCGTCTGCATCGACAATCAGCAAATACAGCGGGCCCGATTTCCATTTGAACAAAACTGGCAGCAACTGACGAATGGACAGTGGCCATCCTCGACGACCGGGCTCAGTCAAATCACTCTGCAGCTGCGTTATATCCCTGAGCATCCGCTTCGGCGCAAATTGTTTTCTCATCAGCACCTGACACTGGAAATTACCGATTATCCGGGTGAATGGCTGTTAGATTTGCCGATGCTGGCACAGGATTTTCAGAGCTGGAGCCGGAGTTGCTGGCAGCTGTTTGACAGCCCAGAGCTGGCCGCGCATTGTCGGCCGTTTCGGGCGCAGCTCGCTGCTGCGCCGGCAAGCCCTGAACCATTGCAGTTGCAGCAACTGGCCAGTGCTTATGCCGATATGCTGACGCAGCTGAAATCACAACAACTGGCCATATTGCTGCAGCCTGGGCGGTTGCTGCGACCGGCCGAGCTGGCTGGGTCACCGCTGTTGCAGCTGTTCCCATTGTTGCCGGAACAATTACCGCAGCCGTCAGCACTGAAACATCAGCTGGAGAAGCATTTCAAAGCTTATCAGCAAAAAGTAATTGAACCTTTTTACCGCGATTATTTTGCCGGGTTGGACCGTCAGATTATTATGGCGGATTGCCTGGGCGCGCTGAATCGTGGACATCAGGCGCTTGGGCAGCTGCAGCAGGCGTTAATGCTGATCATGCAGCATTTTTCTTATGGCCGCAGTCACTGGTGGCGACGTTTGTGGCAGCCACGCATAGATAAAGTGCTGTTTGTCGCCAGTAAGGCGGATTTACTGACGCCTGATCAGCATCGCAACTTACTGTTGTTACTGCAACAAATGTTGCAGCAGCCGCTTTACCAGCAAAAGTATCAGCAGTGTCAGACAGAAGCGTTGGCTGTTGCAGCGGTGATCAGCGCTGAAGTCGGCACTGTTCAGAGCCGGGACGGCGCAAAGCCCTGTTTGCGTGGCCGGCTCAGTACAACGGGTGAATTGCAAACCATCTATCCGGGAGAAGTGCCCATTTCGATGCCGTCGGAAGCGTTGTTTCAGCATCATCAATTCGCCTTCCCGGAATTTCTGCCCTGGTTGTCGGACGCACAGCCGCAACCTGCTTCACTGCGAATGGATCAGGCGCTGGAGTTTCTGTTAGGAGATCATTTGCAATGAAACCGCTGAAAACCGCTGAACAATTTGCCAATGAGGACTTTATCGCTGCACAGCCTGAGTTGAGCAGCAAGTTGCAACAAGCGGAAGTATTTGACAGCGCTGAGGCTTTTCAGCCTGTCGCCGCTGCCGATCCACAAAATGAACAGCTTCAGTCTGCCGAAGCGCTCCAAAGTCAGTCTCCCGCCAAAGGCTCCGGCAACTGGTGGCTGGCTGGCGGACTGGTGTTGGTCGGTGGTTTGTCCTTGTTACAGTGGGTTGATTTTGTTGCTCAGAGTCTGCAGCAAAGCGCTCTGCAAGGCGGGGCGGCTTTGGCTTTGTCGGCGCTGGTCAGCGCTGCACTGGCAAAGGCTGGTTGGTCGGCCTGGCAGGCCCGTCGTCAGCAGCGAGAGCGTGTAAAATGGCGTGAGCTCAGTCGTGAGCTGCAAAGCAGCCTGCAATATGGTGCGGCTTTACCGCTTTGCCGGCAGATAGCCGCAAAGCTGCCAGAAAAACAGGCGACGACGCAATTTTTCCAGCAACAAACCGCGCACTTGTCCGATGCTGAGCTTATCCGCTTGTTCGACCTTCTCGTGTTACAACCGGCCGACGTGAAAGCTGAGCAGGCGATTAGTGTGGCGGCAAAACAAACCGGCGTCGCGGTGGCGGTCAGCCCTTTTGCGCTTGCGGACATGTTACTGGTGGGCTGGCGCGCTATGCGGTTGCTGCAAGAACTGGCACAGCTTTATGGAGTGCAAGTCAGTCTGTGGCAGCGGCTGAAGCTGGTGAAAAAGTTCGCCAACTTGTTGTTCTGGACCGGCGCAACTGAACTTGCTATCGACATTGGTGGCGATTTTCTCGGTGTGGAGCTCAGCAGCAAACTGTCGGCCAGGGCGGGGCAAGGTGTGCTGGCAGGGCTGATGCTGGCGAGGCTTGGCCGTTTTGCTCAACGCGAGTTTCGTCCGGTGCCGCTGGCTGAACCAAAGCAGCAGGTCAGGCCTTTGTTGCAATCTTTACTGAGCCGCTTGTTACCGGATAAAACTGCACAATAAAATTTACAAAAATGCAGCTCTGCTGATTGGCAAAATCAGCCAACGCGGACTGACAGATGTCTGCATGCCTTTCTTCTTATAACCCGATTGCTTAGTTTTTAGATAATTCATCTAAGCAGTCAGGTTGTTATGAACAAAAGCAGTCCACACGCCGAAACCTTATGTATCCATGCCGGCAAAACCCGTGATCAGCAGTTTGGCAGTCTGGCCACGCCGTTGTATCAAACTTCTACTTTCGTCTTCGACAGCGCCGAGCAAGGCGCGGCCCGCTTTGCCGGTGAAGCCGAAGGTTACATATACACCCGGCTTGGCAATCCGACAACGCGGGAACTGGAGCTGAAAGTTGCAGCCTTGGAAGGACTGGCGGATGGCGCAGCCACGGCGACCGGCATGGGGGCTGTCGCTGCAGCGACCTTGGCATTTTTACAGCAAGGCGACCACCTGATCGCCAGCAAAGCCGTGTATGGCTGTACCTTTGCGTTGTTTAATCATCAGTTTGCCCGCTACGGCATTGAGGTGAGTTTTGTCGATATGACCGACCATGCCGCCATTGAAGCGGCGCGCCGGCCCAATACCCGGATGTTGTTTGCCGAAACACCCATTAATCCGAATCTGGTGGTGCTGGATTTGGCATTCATCGGTGATTTCTGTCGGCGTTATGGTATTAAGTCTGTGATTGATAATACTTTTTTGACGCCATTGCTGCAGCGTCCTGCCCAATATGGCATCGACATTGTGCTGCATAGCGCGACCAAATATCTCAACGGTCATGGTGATGTAGTCGCCGGCATCATTTTGTCGGACGCAGAAACCATCCAGACCATCAAACTGACGACGTTAAAAGACATGGGCGCCACTATCAGCCCGCATGACGCCTGGCTGATTATCCGCGGCCTGAAAACACTCGCCGTGCGGATGGAACGCCACTGCCAGAGTGCACAGCGGGTGGCCGAATATCTGGCCGCTCATCCGCTGATTGACACTGTGTACTATCCGGGCCTGCCGGGTCATTCCGGTCACCGGTTTATTGGCAGCCAAATGAAAGCCGCTGGCGGTGTGCTGGCTTTTGAACTGAAAGGTTCCCTAGATGATAGCCGCTTTTTTATCAACCAGTGCGAACTGCTGAGTCTGGCGGTCAGTCTTGGCGACGCCGAATCCCTGATCCAGCACCCGGCCTCGATGACTCACAGCCCTTACACCGCGGAAGAGCGTCGTGCCGCTGGCATCAGTGATGGCCTGATCCGGGTTTCGGTCGGGCTTGAACATGTCGATGACATCATTGCTGACCTTGAACAAGCACTGGTAAAGATGCAGTTACAGCAAAAAAGAAACCTATTAACAGTAGCTTAGCAGCTTGTTGGTAGCGCTTGTTCTGTAAAGTTTACAGGTTTTGGCTGGTGAGTTTTCGGCGGGCAGTTAACAGCCGCAGTCCAATCCACTAGGATGCCAGCCATTCAACCGGCCCAGCCGAGGCCGGTGCAAAGTATCAACAGGTAGTCCCATGACATCTTATGTATCCCGACAATCGGACGCCAATGGCTTTATTGCCTGGAGCGACGAAGACAATCAGATTTGGGCAGATCTGCTCAAACGCCAGCTCAGTTGCATCGAAGGCAAAGCCTGTGACGAATACATGGCGGGCTTAAAACGGCTGAACCTGCCGGCCGATCGCATTCCACAATTGGAAGAGGTCAGCAAAGTGTTGCGGGAAACGACCGGCTGGCAATGTGCCGAAGTCCCGGCGTTAATCAGCTTCGACCGTTTTTTCGAACTGCTGGCTAACAAACAATTTCCGGTCGCGACTTTTATCAGAAGCCGGGAAGAGTTTGATTATCTGCAGGAACCAGATATTTTTCATGAGATCTTTGGCCACTGCGCCATGTTGACGCATCCGGATTTCGCCGAGTTCACGCACATTTATGGCAAATTAGGGTTGGCGGCCAGCAAAGAAGATCGGGTTTATCTCGCTCGCCTGTACTGGTTTACCATCGAATTTGGCTTGCTGGATACGGCCGATGGTTTACGGATCTACGGTGGCGGTATTCTGTCGTCACCCGGTGAAACGCAGTACGCGATGCACTCGGATGTTCCTGAGCGTAAAGTGCTTGATGTAGTCGACGTTTTTCGCACCCCGTATCGCATCGACATCATGCAGCCGATTTATTTCCGTATTCAAAGCATTCATCAGTTGTTTGACATCGCGCAGATGGATTTGATGAGCCTGGTGCAGCAAGCCAAAGCCTTGGGCCTGCACGCTCCGAAATTTCCGCCTAAGCAGAAAAAAGCCAGCTAAAACAGATAGAAAAAGAGAACATCATGACCGAACTTGCTGTACAAAAATGTGAAGCCTGCCGCGCTGACGCCCCTCGGGTGTCAGATGAAGAACTGCCGGAACTGATGCGTCAGATCCCAGACTGGACGCCAGTCGTCCGGGACGGCATTTTGCAGCTTGAACGCAGTTACAAATTTAAGAACTTTAAACTGGCCTGGGCTTTTCACAATAAAGTCGCCAACATGGCTGAAGCAGAAGGCCATCACCCGGCCTTATTGCTGGAATGGGGCAAATTGACCGTGACCTGGTGGTCGCACTCGATTAAAGGACTGCATAAAAACGACTTTATCTGTGCCGCTAAAACGGATGCACTGCTGAGCGAATAAGGCTGCTCAGCCAAAGTCGAAGATCTGAAAAGCTGCAATTGCAGCTTTTTTTCTGCCTGGAATTTCAGGTTCGGGCTTTGATGACGTTCACAATAGTTTACAAAAGAACTGGTCCGAACCAAACGCTATGCCTTATGATAAAACATTCCCTTGTTTCGCAGGACGTTTTGCGTATGCGCTTAGAGATCCATTGTCAGGACCGCGTCGGTATCGCTCAGGAAGTATTGAACATTCTGGTGCACTATCAGATTGATTTGCGGGGGATTGAAGTCGACCCCGAGCTTGGCCGCATGTATGTGGCCTTTCCCTCCGTTGATTTTGAGAAATTTCAGGAGCTGATGGCAAAAATCCGCCGTATCGCCGGCGTTGATGACGTTAAAACCACCGCCTTTATGCCCTCTGAGCGCGAACACAACGAGCTGTTCACCTTACTGAAAACCTTGCCCGATGGCGTGATTGCCATTGATACCAAAGCCAATGTCACTGTGGTCAATGAAGCGGCGCTGGAAGCCCTGTCATTAATGCGGGAAGAAGTGGCTGGCTTGCCATTATCGCCATTGGTGAAGGGCTTCAACTTTCAGCGCTGGCTGGAAAGTGACGACGTCCTGGCGCAAACCCGCAAAATTGAAATTCATGGCAAGAAATTTATCGCGGACGTCTTGCCGGTGATGGTGCCAGGCGACGCAGGACACGAAATTCTGGCCGGTGCGGTGATCACGCTCAAATCAGAAAGCCGGCTGGGCGAGCAGATGATCGCGTTTAAACGCGGCGATCAGGAAAGCTTTAATGCCATTCAGGCCAGCAGCAATCTGATGCGTAAAGTGGTGCGGGAAGCGAAAAAAATGGCGCAGCTTGATGCGCCCATTCTGATCACTGGTGAAACAGGGACCGGTAAAGAGTTGCTGGCCCGTGCCTGTCATGGTGCCAGCAGCCGCACCGGTAAACCATTTCTGGCGGTGAACTGCGCGGCCTTGCCGGACAATGTCGCGGAGTCCGAACTGTTTGGTTATGGCCCCAACGCATTTCCTGGCACCACCGAAGGCAAAAAAGGCATTTTTGAGCAGGCCAACAAAGGCACCGTATTTTTGGATGAAATCGGCGAGATGTCGCGGGAAATTCAGACCAAACTGCTGCGGTTTTTGCAGGATGGCAGTTTTCGCCGGGTCGCCGATGAAAACGAAGTGCGGGTTGATGTGCGGGTCATTTGCACCACACAAAAAGATTTACCCGGCATGGTGCAGGAAGGCAAATTCCGCGAAGATTTGTATTACCGGCTCAATGTATTGACGTTGGCCCTGCCACCGCTTCGTGACCGTAAACAGGATGTGGTGCCGCTGGCGGAGCACTTCATCGCCCGGCTGGCGGCTCGTCTTGGCCGCAAAGCGCCAAAACTGACAGAAAACTGTGCGCAGTTTATCCAGCAATATCCCTGGCCTGGCAACGTGCGTCAGCTGGAGAATGCGCTTTATCGTGCAGTGACTTTGCTCGAAGGGCCAGAGCTGGAAAAAGAACATCTTCAGCTGCCAAGCTACACCAACGACTTTGGTTACCTTGAAAAAGATTTTGATGGCACGCTGGATGAAGCGGTGAAACGCTTTGAGGCGAGTTTGTTGCGTAAACTGTTTCCGGCGTATCCAAGTTCCCGCCAACTGGCGAAAAAGCTGGGTCTCAGTCACACCGCGGTCGCTAATAAATTGCGCGAATATGGCATCAACAAGAAGAGCGTAAAAATTTAAGTACGCTTTGTGCGAAACTCTGTACTTCTGACTGGCCGTTTTGTTGAAAAAACGGCCTTTTTTTTGCCTTTTTACGAAAAACAGCAATTTCGTATCTGAAACTGTACAAAACCCGCCTTTTTTACTGTTAGCAGCATGTTAGCGCGTCGGCTTTCTTTTTCCGTGGCCGGCGGCAAGATAAGCAGCAATCCCCCATGTATTTTCTGGAGTTTGTTATGTTTGATCCAATTAACCCGCTTGGCACTGATGGCTTTGAATTTGTTGAATATACTGCCGCTGATGCCGAAGGGATTAAGCAGTTAAAAGCGTTGTTCAGTTCGCTGGGTTTTACTGAAGTCGCGCAGCACCGTTCAAAACAGGCCTGGTTGTACAAGCAGGGTGATATTAACTTTATCGTCAATGGCGAGCCGAATTCACCAGCCGAAGAATTTGCCCGCCAGCACGGCCCCAGTGTCTGTGCGATGGCATTTCGGGTCAAAGATGCGGCCAGTGCGCTCAAACATGCCATTGCCAATGGCGCCAAAGAATATAAAAACCAGATTGGTCCGATGGAGCTGAACATTCCGGCTGTGTATGGCATCGGCAGCAGCCTGCTGTATTTTGTTGACCGCTATGGCCAAAGCTCAGTGTATGACATTGATTTTAAATTCTACGACAACTGGCAGACGCAGATGTCAGCCAATGGCGTTGGTCTGGAAGTGCTGGATCACCTGACCCATAACGTCAAGCGCGGCAATATGAACGTTTGGGCCGGTTTTTACGAGAAGATCGGGAATTTCCGCGAAATCCGTTATTTTGACATCGAAGGGAAACTGACCGGTCTGGTCTCCCGCGCCATGACAGCGCCTTGCGGCAAAATCCGCATTCCAATTAATGAATCCTCTGATGACAAGTCACAGATCGAAGAATTTATCCGCGAATACAAAGGCGAAGGCATCCAGCATATCGCGCTGACCACCGAAGATATTTACGAGACCGTCCGTACGCTGCGCAGCCGCGGCATGGACTTTATGCCAACGCCGGATACCTATTACGAGCGTATCAACAACCGGGTGGTGGGCCATGGCGAGGATGTCGATGCACTGCGTCAGCTGCGCATTCTGATTGACGGTGCGCCGGAAAAAGACGGCATCTTGCTGCAAATCTTCACCAAAACAGTGATTGGCCCGGTGTTTTTTGAAATCATCCAGCGCAAAGGCAATCAGGGTTTTGGCGAAGGTAATTTCAAAGCGCTGTTTGAATCCATTGAAGAAGACCAAATCCGTCGTGGAGTATTAGCAGATGCGTAAATGGGCGCAGTTTCCATTAAAAGAAGGCGATATTTCCCGCCAGGCCCATGCCGATTTCCCGGAGCAGGCTATTTATGAACGGGAAACCGGCCGCAGTGGCTTTTTTGGCCCGGCCAGCCACTTCCACCATACCCATGCGCCGACCGGCTGGAGCAACTGGGAAGGTGAGTTGCGCCCACGCCTGTTTAACTTCAATGAAATCAAAGAGGACGAAGCAAAATCGCCCTGGCAGGTGCCGCTGTTGCTGCACAACGCGCATTGTAAAATGCGCACCTGGCGGTTAACAGCGTCGATGGATTTTCTGGTGCGTAATGCCGATGGCGATGAGCTGCTGTTTATCCATGAAGGCAGCGCCGAACTCTATTGCGATTACGGTCACCTGAGCCTGCGCGATGGCGATTACGTGGTGATCCCGCGTTCGACCTGTTGGCGGCTGGAAATCAGCGCGCCGGTTTTTGTGCTGCTGATTGAAGCGACCAATGACGCTTATCAGTTGCCGGAAAAAGGGCTGGTTGGCAATCACGCGATTTTTGACCCGGCCATGCTGGACACGCCGAAAATCGACGATGCTTTTAAAGCGCAGTACAGCGAAAACGAAACGCGGGTGCATGTTAAACGCCATGGCGCAGTGTCTGTGATCACTTACCCGTACAATCCGCTGGATGCTATTGGCTGGCACGGTGATTTGACGGTGATGCGCATCAACTGGCGCGATATCCGCCCGCTGATGAGCCATCGCTACCATCTGCCGCCGTCGGCGCACACTACTTTTGTCGCCAGCCGTTTTGTGGTCTGCACCTTTGTGCCGCGGCCGATTGAAAGTGATCCGGGCGCGTTAAAAGTGCCGTTTTATCACAACAATGACGACTATGATGAAGTGCTGTTTTATCACGCCGGTGATTTCTTCAGCCGCGACAATATTGAGCGCGGTATGGTGACCTTCCACCCGGCTGGTTTTACCCACGGGCCGCATCCGAAAGCCTTTCAGGCCGCGCGTGAGTATCGTAAAAAGTTTACCGACGAAGTGGCGGTGATGCTTGATACCCGAGATGCGCTGGAAATGGGGCCGGCGGCGCTTGCCACCGAAAACCCGGATTATGTCAACAGCTGGAAAGTCAAACCGGCTGCCACCGAATAACCAACTTGCAGGAAGTAATGCAATGAAATTAGCCACTTTAAAAAATGGCAGTCGTGATGGTCAGCTGGTTGTGGTCAGCCGCGACCTGAAAAAAGCTGTCACTGTTGGTCATATCGCCGGTACGCTGCAATATGCGCTTGATCACTGGTCTGCACTGGCCCCGCAGCTGGCGGAAGTGTATCAGGGCCTGAATCAGGGCACTGTACAAGGCGAATTTGTGTTTGATGAAGCGGCCTGCGAGTCGCCGTTACCACGGGCATACCAGTGGGCCGACGGCAGTGCTTATGTCAATCACGTCGAATTGGTGCGCAAAGCGCGCAACTCGGAAATGCCACCGAGTTTTTGGACAGATCCGCTGATGTATCAGGGTGGCTCGGATGACTTTATCGGCCCACGCGACAACATCGAAGTGGTCAGCGAAGACTACGGCATTGATTTTGAAGGTGAAGTTGCGGTTATCACCGGCGATGTGCCGATGGCGGTCAGTGCTGAAGATGCCCGGCAGCAGATCCGCCTGGTGATGCTGGTCAACGACGTCTCGCTGCGTGGCCTTATTCCGAATGAACTGGCCAAAGGTTTTGGTTTCTTTCAGTCTAAACCTGCGTCCAGCTTCAGCCCGGTCGCTGTGACCCCGGACGAACTCGGTGCGCACTGGCAGGATGCCAAGCTGCATTTGCCGTTATTGTCGCAGTTAAACGGTAAGGCGTTTGGTAAACCCAATGCCGGTGTTGACATGACTTTTGACTTTGGTCAGTTGGTCGCACACGCCGCCAAAACCCGTAACCTGGGCGCTGGTGCGGTGATTGGCTCTGGCACAGTCTCGAACAAACAAGGTACCGACTGGGGTACTTCCATTGATGAAGGTGGTGTTGGTTACTCTTGTATCGCTGAAGTGCGGATGATTGAAACCATCCGCGATGGCGCGCCAACCACCTCTTTTATGAAGTTTGGCGACCGCATCCGCATTGAAGTACTGGATGCGCAGGGGCACAGCGTGTTTGGCGCTATTGACCAGCAAGTGGTACGTTACCAGCCGAAGTAAGGCCGACGACAGACCGAAGAAGCCAGCATTTTGCTGGCTTTTTGCCAACCAAAGGATGCTTTGATGTTGAAATTATTCAGTTACTGGCGCTCATCTGCGGCCTACCGGGTTCGGATTGCCCTGGCGCACAAAGGGTTGACCGCAGAGCAGGTTCCCGTCCATTTGCTCAAAGACGGTGGTCAGCAACACGCTGCAGACTACAAACGTCTGAATCCGGCCGAACTGGTTCCGGTATTGCAACATGATGAACTGACCCTCAATCAGTCGCTGGCGATTATTGAGTACCTCGATGCGGTGTATCCGGCATCGCCCCTGTTGCCGCAATCGCCTGCCCAAGCCGCTCAGATCAGGGCTCTGGCGCTGGATATCGCCTGTGATATTCACCCGCTCAATAACCTGCGGGTGTTGCAATACCTGACCGGCGAGTTGGGCGTCAGTGAACAGCAAAAAACTGACTGGATGTTGCACTGGCTGCGCCTGGGCTTCAACGCGCTGGAGCAGAAGCTGGCGGCAACTGCAGGATTGTGCTGTTTTGGTGATGGGGTGACACTGGCCGATGTCTGTCTGGTGCCACAGGTGTACAACGCGCTGCGCTTTCAGCTGGATTTGGCGCCTTATCCCACAATTGAACGGATTTACCGCCACTGCTGCACATTACCTGCCTTTGCACAAGCGGCGCCTGAGGTTCAGGCCGATGCGCAGTAAGTGATCCTGTTGCTGACAGGCGCCAGCGGTCAATCAGTCGCCGGCGCTGTCACTGTGGGTAAACAAAGCTGGAATAATGCGCCGCCGAGTGCAGAGTCGCCAACAGTCAGCTCTCCGTGGTGAGCGAGTGCTATCTGGCGGCAAATACTCAGACCCAGACCAGTGCCAACGCCGGCAGCCTTAGTAGTAAAAAACGGCTGAAAAATTTGTTCTTTCAGCGCACCAGGCACGCCGGGGCCGTCGTCTTCAATCGTCAGGCAGACGACTTGCTCTGCCACAGTGCTGCTGACCCGCACCTGGCCATGCTTGTTGCCGATTGCCTGACAGGCGTTGTGCAGCAAATTGACCAGCAGCTGGGTCAGCGCGGCGGGTTGTCCAAGCAGCCAGATTTCGTCTGGCCAGAAGTGCCGGCTGAGACTGATCCGCGGTTTGAATTCATTGTGGGTCAGTCGAATAGCCGTCTCTAATAACGGCTGCAGCGACAGCAACTCTGCTTGCGCCTGATCAGGCCGGGTAAAACGGCGCAGGTCCAGCACCAACTGGCGCACCCGATGGGCGCCGTCCAGTGAATCCTGCAGCAATCCTGCGGTGTCTTTTAATAAAAACTGCAGGTCTTCCTGCTGTTCGAGCTGCTGAAGTTGCAGGCGCAGTGCTGCCTGTTGCTCAGGAGGTGCCACACTCAGCTGCTGGTACAGCGCGAAATAGCGCTGAAAAATCTCCAGATAAATCTGAAAGCTGGTCAGGTTACTTAAAATAAAACTAATCGGATTATTGAGCTCGTGCGCGACGCCGGCGGTCAGCTGACCCAAGGTGCTGAGGCGTTCTGCCTGCACCGTTTGTAAGTCCAGAGCGGCCGAAGGAGTCTGCTGACTGTTGTTCATCGTTTGACTCAAGGCGTTGGGGGATGATTGCATCTTGGCGGCTCCGCTGGCCCTGTGCAAGTGAAAGTAAAAAACTTGCGATGAAGACCCGTCCCTGTTTATCGTGCTTCAAAAGGAGCTGG
>JACCDQ010246334.1_pt1 | contig 14648 bp, 14 predicted proteins | sample 7446031 | NCBI WGS metagenome assembly JACCDQ01 (sample SAMN15323442, study PRJNA562643) | freshwater metagenome | isolation source: river surface water | place: USA:Blue River Watershed | collected 2017-08-17
ACACCTCAGTGCCGGGCTACGCGTATGGCGGCTTGATTGCGTCACTCATCGACTGCCATTGCACTGGCACAGCGGCTGCGGCCATGTACAAGCAAGAGGGTCGTAGCCACGATTCGTTGCCAGCGTTTCGTTTCGTGACCGGCTCTTTGCATGTGGACTTTTTAAAACCCACACCGCTAGAGGGCGAGCTGGTCATCCGTGGCCGCGTGAAAGAAATCAAAGGCCGCAAAGTGGTGGTGGAAGCCACGGTGTATGCAGGCGACGTCGCCACAGCGCGTGGCGAAGTGGTGGCCGTGCAAATGCCAGAAAGCTTTGGCCAGTGACCCAGCTGAGTTTTGATCCCGACCAGTTACCACTGGCGGGTGACGAGCTAGACGTGTTGGCCCAGATGGTGTCCGCACAAGGCCAGTCACTGCAAACCCAAGCCATCATCGAGCTGGGCTGCGGCAATGCCCGTTTGTCGTGTGGCTTGGTGCAACGCTTTGCTCAATGCACCGTCACCGGCTTAGAGGTGGATGCTGTGCAGCACGCCAAGAACCTAACCCGTGCGCCCGCAGGCGTGACGTTTGTAGCCGCAGGCGCGCAAGACGTGCCGTTTGGTGATGCCTCGTTTGACCTCGCCCTCATGCTCAAGTCGCTGCACCATGTGCCGCTGGATCTACTGGACCAAGCGCTGAGCGAAGTGGCGCGTGTGTTGCGCCCCGGCAGTTTGTTTTATGTGTCAGAGCCTATTTATGGCGGCGCATTGAACGACATCGTGCGCATCTACAACGACGAAGGTGTGGTGCGTCCCGCCGCACAAGCCGCGCTAGACCGTGCGATTGCTAAAGGCGAGCACTGGCAACAAGTGGCCGAATACCGATTTGCACAAGCCGTGCACTACGCCAGCTTTGATGAGTTTGCCAAGCGCATGCTGTATCCGACGTTTGCCGACCACGGCATTGACGAAGCCATCACTGCACGCGTGCAAGCGGCGTTTGAGCCGTATTGCACGGCAGCAGGTGCGTCTTTTGTGCGGCCCATGCATGTACGTCTGTTACGCCGACACTGATTTAAGTCATGTGCTGGCCAAGTAAGCGGCGTAGCATGCAGGCCATGCACAAACTTACCTACCTTCTCTCCGTCTTGCTCATGTCTGCCAGTGCTGCGTTTGCAGCGCCTGTGGTGCTAGAGCAGCCTTTGCCTACTCTCGCGCTGCAAGACCAACACACCCAGCCGTGGGGTGTCAAAGCGGACACCCGCCTTGTGGTGTTTGCCGCAGGACGCAAGCCATCGAATGTGGTGATGGAAGTGTTGGGCGCACAAGCCAAAGGCTTTTTAGAGTCGCGCCAAGCGGTGTACGTGGCCGACATGAGCCGCATGCCCGGCTTTGTCACGCGCACCTTTGCCTTGCCTGCGTTGCGCGATCAGCCCTTTGCCGTGGGCGTGAACTTGGATGACAAGCAGCTGGCCGACTGGCCGCGTCAAGAAGATGCCATCACCCTCATTCGCTTAGAGGGTGGCCGCGTGAACAGCATTTCTTATGTGCGAACTGCGGCTGAGTTGAAAAGCGCACTCGGCATTGCCACCCCTTAATACGTAGGACGCTCGATGCAACATCATGCACCTGTTAATTTCTCCGATCGCTTCGCGTTTGCATTTACGAAGTTTCTAAGGTTCATCGCAGATACCTTTTTTGCCAAACGCTATGGCCACAGGGCGGTCATCTTAGAGACGGTGGCTGCAGTGCCCGGCATGGTGGCGGGCATGTGGACGCACTTGAAAAGTTTGCGACAAATGCGAACCGGCTACGGCCCAAAAATCAGGACGCTGCTCGGCGAAGCCGAAAACGAACGCATGCACCTGATGACCTTCATTGAAATATCAAAGCCCACGGCGTTTGAAAGAGCCATCGTGTTGATGGCCCAACTCATTTTTTGGCATCTCTACTTTTTGATCTACGTGCTCTTTCCTAGAACGGCCCACCGCATCGTGGGCTATTTTGAAGAAGAGGCTGTGTTCAGCTACACCGAATACTTAAACGAAATAGACGCAGGCAGGATTGAAAACATCGCTGCGCCGCACATTGCCATAGAGTACTGGGGCCTCGCGACAAACGCCACTTTGCGTGACGTGGTGATTGCTGTGAGAAAAGACGAAGAAGAGCACCGCGACGTCAATCACCAAATCGCCAACGACTATGACAAGGGCGTTTGGTAAATTGCCCCTGTCACATTCAGGCTTGTGGTCGTGACATCTTGAACAGCTGCTCTGGCCCAATGCTGAAGTAATCAGCCGGACCGCCGCCACGCAAGATGTGGCCCGCATTGGCGGTGTCGTAAATGCCGTCTTTGAGCAAGTGGCTGGCAATGTGCACGCCCACCACTTCACCCAGCACCAACCAGGTGGGCACTTTTTGTTTGTCTAATCCTTCGAGCTGAATGATTTGCGTGCTGCGACATTCAAACGAGACAGGGCTGTCGGCCACACGTGGCACATCCACCACGCGCGAGGGTGCGGTTTTTAAACCGGCCAATTCAAACTCGTTCACCTCAGGGCCCACGGGCGCGCAGGTTTGATTCATGGCTTCGGCCAAAGGGCGCGTGACAAGGTTCCACACAAACATGCCGTTTTCTTGCACGTTGCGCAAAGAGTCTTTAGGGCCGGTGCTAGAAAAGCCAATGATGGGTGGGATGTAGTTGAACGCGGTGAAGAAGCTGTAGGGCGCGAGGTTCAGCACGCCATCGTTGCTGCGGGTCGATACCCAGCCGATAGGACGGGGGCCAACAATGGCGTTGAAGGGGTCGTGGGGCAGGCCGTGGCCGTTTTTGGGTTCGTAAAAATGTGTCATGGGCGTACGGTAAACGCAAATGCGCAAGTAGGCTGTCGCCTACTTGCATGCCCGCTGGGCGCGTGGGCTTTAGTTGCTGCGTTTGGCCACGATGGCCAGCACGGCCAATTCAGCTTCGTGGTCAGTATTGATATGGGCCAAGTTTTGGCGCAGAGTGTCTTCGCCAGTGGCTTGGGTAATCAAGGCGAGTTGATCAACCAGCAGTTTGAACTGTGCAGCTGCTAGCGCGGGGTGCGCTTTGGCGTCCAGCACCAAGCCATTGGCCGGTGTTTTGTTTTCAGCTTCTTTGGCATCAAACTCGGCTCGAGCTTCTTCGGTCAGGCGTTTGACTTCTTCATGAGACAAATGCAAACGTTCGGCTTCTGCAGCAATGAGCTCGCGCTCTGAGCCATTGAGCAAGCCATCTTGAAACGCCAGCATCAGGCGTTGTTTAAAGGCATCGCGGTCAATGCGCAATTGATCGGTGAATGCCGAAGCCAGCAAGCCTGCAGGGATCGCAAAAATACCAATGCCCACCAGCGCCAAAACCACTGTGAGCGCGCGGCCCATCGGTGTGATGGGGGATATGTCGCCATAGCCCACAGAGGCCAATGTCACCACAGCCCAGTAGATGGACTGAGGGATGTTTTCAAACTTGTCGGGCTGTGCGGGGTGTTCAAACAAATAGCCCAGGCTGGCTGTCAGAACCACCAACAGCATCATCACAAACACCGAAGCAAAAATGACCTGCCATTCACGCAACACCACTTTGTAAAGCGTTTCCATGGCCGAGGTGTAGCGCGTGAGTTTGAGCATGCGCATCAAACGGAAGACCCGCAAGAAGCGCAAGTCGAGATGCTGACTGAACATGCTTTCTAAGATGAAAGGCAAGATCGCCAACAAGTCGATGATGGCTTGGCCCGAACGAATGTGCGCCCAACGCGCCATGCGATGGCGGTACTTAGGGTTTTCGGGCGCAGAGTAAACGCGGGCGATGTATTCGATGGTGAAGATGGTGAAGGCCATCACGTCGATCACATAAAACTCAGCCGCAAATAGCACATGCACTGAGGCGACGGTTTCAAACACCACGCAGGTGATGGACAGAGCTACCCAAAACACAATGAAGTTGTCGATGTAGGTGTGCAGGCGTCCTGAGTGACCAGTCGGCTCCAACATGGCAAACACTTTGGCGCGAAAGCTGCGGCCTGCATTGAGCTCTTGAAATTCTTTCCATGCCGGAATGATTTGGCGTGACAGTTTGAACATCCGCGCCAGTCGCATAACCCGCAATACGCGCAGCATTTCCACGTCCACATCGACAAAGCGTGCAAAGTAAAAAGGGGCAATTGCAATCAGATCGATCAGGGCGTAAAAGCTAAAGGCATAGCGCACACGCGGGAAACTTTTGCCTGCAAAGTCAGGGTGTAGGTGTGCGGTGGCAACACGCAACACGTACTCGGCGGTGAAGATACCCACCGTGACCACATCAAACCAGTGAAACAAACTTGCGTAACTGTTGTAAATCTCAGGCGTGTTTTCAATCAACACCGCAATCACGCTTGCCACAATCAGGAAGGCGATGGAGCGCTCAACTGTGTGGTTGAAGCCGCGCTTGTAGTCTGGATCAAAGAGCCATTTGTAGGCTAGCGAGAGCACAGATGGGTGGGGCTTGGAGGAGTGATCGGTCATGGTCATATTTTCTTACACGCGCTATGGTTACAGCCTAAGAAAAAGGCCCCAATGCAGGGGCCTTTGCGTCAGATCAAATGCTTTTAAATAAAGAGCAAGAAACCGTTGATGGTGGACAAGATGCCCAGCATGCCTAAACCGCAAGGTACCCAAAACAGCACATGGGCGCCGGTCAAGATGGCAACCGAGGTCAGCACAATGGCAATTTGCAACAGGGCTTCGGCGTAGTCAAACCAAGGGTCTTGGCGCAGCGCAATGTCGCGCTCGTGCTCGTGCTCTTTGGCTTTGGCCATCAGCTCTTTTTTGCCGTCGCCAGTTTCGGGCTCTGACTCATAACGGGCGATATTTTTCTCGTAGCCTTCAACTTTTTTCTCAGCGATCGCTTTGGCGGCAGGAGAGAGCTTGTCATTGGCCAGCTGAATGCGAAGATTGTCAGCCGCAATTTTGTAATCGGTCTGGCGAATGTTCTTGGCTTGGTAAAACGAATAAGCGTTGGACGCCAAGATGTTGTTGCTCATGCTTTCTTTGGCGGCGTTGTTGCCACCCAAGCTGGCAATGGCCAAGCACATGGCCAGGAGTGATACCAGCATGGCACAACGGGTGCGGAAGGGGTCGTTGCCGTGCTCTGGCAATTCGGTTTCTGGCATTTCACTCATGGGATGTCTCTTTTACTCTTGGTGATCGTCGGAAGATTTGTCTTTGCGTTTGGCAAAGATTTTAAAAATTGCAAACACGGCCAACACCACCGCAACCACGCAGACCACTAGCTCAGCGTTTGTGAGTTGGTGCACAAATTGATCCACGTAGTCATAGGTGGAGAGCGGCGTGTATACGTCCGGATTCTCTTGCTTGTATTTTGCGTATGCGCCGTTGTCCATGATGACCTTCGTGAATAGTTACTTGGATTGCTTGTTGGCTTCTGAGATGTGCTTCTCTTCTTCCATCTGATGTTTGATGGATTCGACTTGCTCGTCAGACATGCCAAGCTTGGCCTGCATGATTTTAAGTTTGGCTTGTTCTTCTTCTGTGACAACACCGTCGGACAGCACAGATCGAACTTCCATTTCATACAAGGCTTGGCGGCGCTCCACCTGAGCGGTGTAGGCCGTGGCCACCACACCGGTCAGAATCGCAGCCAAGGCGATGGACAAAATTTGCGTGAGGATCACCAACACTGTACCCACAAAGGTCACGGGGTCTACGTTGCCCCAACCCGCAATGATGGTGATCACAAACCAATGCATGGCCGCAGGGATAGAGGGGAACACCTCGGGCTGCTCTTGGCCTTCGATGATGTAGATCAGCGAAGAGAACAACAAGCAGCTGATGAACAGCAAAAAGACGGCGGATGAGAAAGAATCTTTCTCCGCCTTGACAGCGGCCACCATGTCTTCAAACGCGCTGTTGTAGCGGGAGAGCTTGAAAATTCGCATCAAGCGGAACATGCGCAGCACGCGCAAGTCAGCGCCTGGGAATAGCAGCTGCAAATAGAACGGCACAGTACTCACAAAGTCGATGATGCCGTAGAAGCTAAACACATACTCTTTGCGGCCTTGCCAAGCGGTGCCACCGCTGTGCACGTATTTTTCGCTGTACGACCAGACGCGCAAGACAAACTCCACCGAAAACACAGCCACGCTGAACATGTCAAACAGGTGGAACTCGTGCAGAAAGGCCTCGTGAATCTCGGGCACCGACTCCAAGATGATGCCAATCACGTTGGCCACCACCAAGAGAGCAATGAAGATTTCGACGAAATGGCTGTACTTGTCAGGTACTTCACCTTCCATGATCTCGAAGGTGCGGCGCTTGATACGTTGGTAAGTCGAGAGGGTAGGAACTGCTGTTGTCATGGTGCGCTCAGTCATTGGCGGACGATTTGTTTTTGGCCCGCAGCATCATGGCTTCCACCTGCTCATCGCTGAGGCGGTAGTGGGCTTGCAGGCGTTGCAGTGTTGCTTGTTCTTCTTCAGACATATTGCCGTCTTTGAAGACTTCGCGCAGCTGCGCTTCAAACGCCGCCTTCTTACGCGCCACTTGGTTAGAGAAGGCCGATGCGACGATACCCGTCATGATGGCCGCCATACACACCCCCAAGAAGCCGGTGATGAGCGCAATGCTTTCGCCAGCTTTGGTCATGGGCTCGACGTTGCCATAGCCCGAGGTGATGGTGACGATGGCCCAATAGATAGAGTGCGGGATCGTGCCAAAGAACTCAGGCTGGTGATGACCTTCTGCGAAGTGCATCAACGAGGCTGAAACGATGGTGGCAATGGTCAGCAGGAACACGGCTGAACCAAACGCTTGGCGTTCTGAGTGAATGGCGTGAAACAAGTCTTGCAACGCGGTGTTGTACTTGGACAGCTTCAAGATTCGCAGGAGTCGCAAAACGCGCAAGATGCGCAAGTCAAGGCCGGGCATGAACATGTGCATGTAGTAGGGCATGGTCGCAAAGAAGTCGACCAAGCCGAATGCGCTGAACATGTATTCGAAGCGACCTTTCCAAGCGCCACCGTTTTCGCGGCTGTACTTGGCACCCAATGACCAGACGCGTGAAATGTATTCACCTGTGAAGAACATCACGCTCCAGAACTCCAGCTCGTGGAAGAAGTCTTTGTATTGGGCATGAATTTCAGGGACGGAATCAAGAATCACTGCAGAGCAGTTGACCAGCACCACCAAGGTGATGGCCAATTCAACGTAACGGCTCGCCGCATGCTTGGGCGAGCCATCCAATATTTCCATGAGTGTTTTCTTGAAACCTGTTTGCATGGCGAATGTCTAACGATATTGAAAGTTTGTTGTTTCACAAATGAAAAGCGGCCACACGGTGAAGCGTGGCCGCTTTTAAAGGGGCTTAGGCCTTACCTTGAATTTTTTGCCACAGGGCAAATTCGCTGGCAGACAAACGTTCGCCTTGCTGAGCAGCTTGGTCAAACTGCGCGGCATCCACTTGTACGCCGAGTTGTCGGATTTGGCCCAACAACACTTTGTAGTGCTCCACAGCCAAGGCTGGGTTTTCGGCAATTTTGTGAATCGGCAGAGGGTTGCGTTCTTCGAGCTCGTGCTCTTTGATCACCACTTCAATCAAAGCATTCACTTCTTCCACCGTCAAATGCAGGCGCTTGGCTTCTGCACGGATGATGGCGGCTTCCGCTTCAGTGATGTGGCCGTCTTTCAGAATGCTGAACAGTTTGGCTTTCAACTGGTCACGCTCTTTGACCAACTCGTCGCTGAAGGCCGAGGCCAGCAACGCAGCGGGGATGGCAAAAATACCAATGCCCATCAGCGCCAAGATGCTGGTCATGGCGCGGCCCATCGGTGTGACGGGTGAAATATCGCCATAGCCCACAGAGGCCAAGGTGATGACCGCCCAATAGATAGAGGTGGGGATGTTTTCAAACTTCTCTGGCTGAGCGTCGTACTCAAACAAGTAGCCCAAGCTGGCGGTCAAGACCAACAGCAACATCATGATGAAGGTGGCAGCGCCCATCACAGGCCACTCGCGCACCACCACTTTGACCAACACAGCTGTGGCATCGCTGCCGCGTGTGAGTTTGAGCAATCGTGCCAAACGGAACACTCGCAAGAAGCGCAAGTCGAGCAGGTGATGCAAGAACACTTCAAGGAAGAAGGGCAAGATCGCCAAGAAGTCGATGAAGGTCGATGGTGATTTGGCTTGCTTGAAGCGGCCGATGATGGAGCCTTTGTAGCCAGGCTCTTCCACGCACGAGTACATGCGCATGCAGTATTCAACGGTGAAGATAGCAACAGCCACAGCATCCAAGATGACGAACTGCAAATTAAGGGTATAGCTGATGCTCTTGACCGATTCCAAGATCACGGCCAACACTGACAAGATCACCCATACACCAATGAACACCTCAAAAATGTGTTGCATGGTGCCGCCGAAGTCGCTTGGGAACACCAAGGCGTGCACTTTCTGACGGAAGGTGCGACCTTTGTTGAGCTCTTTGAATTCAGCGATGGCAGGAATCAAGACGCGGAACAGCTTCATGATTCGCAAGAGTCGCAGGAATCGCAACACGCGCAAGTCGATCGGGATGAAGGCTTGCAAGTAAAAAGGTGCCACAGCCAAGAAGTCAATGATGGCGAAGGGGCTGGTGACAAAGCCTAAGCGCGCGTTCTTGCGGTTCTTAAACTCTTCGTCTTCAGGTGCAAGGTAAAAGCGCAAGGCGTATTCAATGGTGAACACAGCCACAGAGAAGATGTCAAAGAACTCAAACCACGTGCGGTACGGTTCGTAGATAGCAGGCACATGTTCGAACATCAAGGTGAACAAGTTAATGATGATCAGGTAGCTGACCCATTTGTCCATCTCTTTTTGGAAGTTGCCTGGGATGTTTGGATCCAGCAACCACGAGTACAGCCACTTGCGCATGGGCAAGTTGCGGTCGATATTGGCTTCTACGTCTTGGCCCAGAATGGCTTTGACGTCGAGATCTTCGAGGAATTTGTCTTGTTTGGATGTTGTATTCATGTCAGACCTCAGAATTCAAACTCAGCAACTTTGATGGCAGCGCCACCTTTGTCGCATACAGAAAGGCGCAATTGCATCTTGTAGTCAATGCTGTCGGTTTCTAGCAGCTGTGACGCGACGAAGGGCGTAGCCGAACCGGGAGGCGTGGGCATCAAGTCTTCCAGCAGGATGGCACCCATCAAGGTGCGGTCTTTGGGATCGCAGGCCGCCACGAAGTGAGGAGGCTTGTTGAAAAACGTGTTGACTTGGTCTTTCAGCTCGGTGTTAGCCAAGATGTGAGCCAAGCAAGCGCCCCAAGTACCGGGGGTGTCAGCCTTGGCATCCGCAGGGGCCTTGACGCCGCCTTTACACGCTGCATGTTTTGTGTCTGCTTCAAAGCGTGTGGTGCCGGTTTCGGTGAGCCATTCCACCCAAGCTTCGCCATTGCTTTTGGCGTCTTCAACTTTTAGAGCTTCTTTGTAGTTCACCACGCCAAGCCAAGTGACGGCTACAACGATGAGTACCAAAAAAGCCAGAAAGAGCTTGTCTGCGGAGGTGGGGCCGAGGTGTTGATGCTCGGTTTTGTGGTCAGTGGAAGATGCCATGGGGTATCGCCATTCAAGTGAAGGAAATCCGGCCGCAACGTAAGGTTATTGCACCGGGCGAAAGTGGGTTTGATGATATTCGTAAATTCGCTGAATTTATCGAATTAACACTAGATATTCGACGAAGTTGCTGTTTTTAATGAATATTAAAGGTAAAGAAAATAGGGAATTTAGAGTTGTTTTTCAGGCTGTGGGAAGGTCCATATCCATTAATTTTCTGATGCGAACTCATGAGTGCATCGGGATGATTTTTTCAACTTCACGGCTTAATTAGAATGATTACGGGTGTTGATTCAATGGTGAGTCAACAGGTTTAGCGTCGGTCGGGCCGCCACGCGGAAAAACCTGTGTGTTTGCTATGACCCCTATTTCTATTGAGTGGGTGGCCGCTGTTCTATTTGCAGTGGCCCTGATTCATACCTTTGCCACCAAGTTCTTTGAGCGGCTGTCCCATCGTTACCCTGAGCATGCTGGCTTGTTTCACCTCTTGGGTGAAGTCGAGGTGGTGTTTGGCTTTTGGGCCATCGTCCTGATTGTGTGCATGGCGTGGCTGCAAGACGGCACGCAAGCGCTGGCCTATGCCGAGTCGCGCCAATACACCGAGCCCCTGTTTGTGTTTGTGGTGATGGTTGTGGCGGCATCGAAGCCCATCTTGGCCTTTGTCATTTCTGCGGTGGATGCCTTGTCACGCCTCATGCCCATGCGGGCTTCGTTGGCCAAGGCTTGGCTGTGTTTGAGTGTGGTTCCCTTGTTGGGCTCGGCCATCACTGAGCCCGCCGCCATGACCATTGCCGCGCTGATGCTGGCCCCCCAAGTGTTTCGACCCGAAGTGCCTGAGCGGGTGAAGTATTTGGCCTTGGGCGTGTTGTTTGTGAACATTTCGATTGGCGGCACGCTGACCTCGTATGCCGCACCGCCCGTGTTGATGGTGGCCAATGTGTGGGACTGGGACAGCGCGTTTATGTTTACCCAGTTTGGCTGGAAGTCGGTCTTGGCCGTGGTGGTGAATGCCACTATGGCGGTGTACTTTTTGCGCCACCACTTGGGCGTGAACACCGCCGCAGACGAGACCGCTGTGTCTGAGCCCATCCCCAAGTCCATCGTGCTGGTGCACTTGGGATTTTTGGCGGCAGTGGTGGCTTTGGCGCATTACCCCGTGGCGTTCATTGGGCTGTTTGTGATGTTCATGGGGTTTGCGCAAGCTTATGAGCGCTACCAAAGTCCGCTGATTTTGAAAGAGGCTTTGCTGGTGGGCTTTTTCTTGGCGGGCTTGGTGGTGTTGGGTGGCATGCAGCAGTGGTGGCTGCAACCCATTGTGTCGACCATGGACCCGCAAGTGTTGTTCTACGGAACCACGGTGCTGACGGCTTTTACCGATAACGCGGCGCTGACGTATTTGGGCTCGTTGATTTTGGATATCTCGGACGAAGCCAAATACAGCCTAGTTGCCGGTGCGGTGGCGGGCGGCGGGCTGACCGTGATTGCCAACGCACCCAACCCCGCAGGCGTGGCGCTGCTGCGTGCGGGGTTTGCCGATGCGTCGGTGGGGGCGGGTGGTTTGCTGGTGGGGGCTTTGTTCCCTACACTGGTGGCCATGGCAGCCTTACTTTATTTATGAAACCCACCCCCCAATCGCTGTCTGGACTGATTCCATTCATTCGCCCTTACCGTGTTCAGGTGGCCTTGGCTGGCCTGTTTTTGTTGCTTGCGGCTGGCACGACCTTAGCCTTTCCATGGGCGCTGCGCACGCTGATTGACCAAGGCTTGGCCGAGCAGGCCACGCCCGAAGTGCTGGCCACTCAGTTTGTTGAGCTGTTCATGGTGGCTGCGGCTTTGGCGGTGTTTTCGTCGGCACGGTTTTACATGGTGAGTTGGCTGGGCGAGAAGATCACGGTGGATTTGAAAAACAAGGTCTACGCCCATGTGCTGCAGCAAAGCCCCACGTTTTTTGAAACCACGCAGTCGGGCGAGGTGCTGTCGCGTTTGACGAGTGACGCCACCCTGATTCAAACCGTGGTGGGCTCGTCGTTGTCGATGGGGCTGCGCAATGCGGTGATGGGCGTGGGCGCAATGGCCATGCTGATTTGGACCAACCCTTGGCTGATGTTGCAGGTGATTGGGGTGCTGGCGCTGGTGGTGTTTCCGAGTGTGTATTTGGGCCGCCGCGTGCGCCGCCTCTCGCGAGCCAGCCAAGACCGTGTGGCCGATTCGAGTGCCATGGCGTCAGAGGTGCTGAATGCCATTTCGGTGGTGCAAAGCTACACGGCCGAGCGGCGCGAGGCTTTGCGCTTCAGCGGCTCAACCGCGCAAGCCTTGGCCACGTCGCTGCGCCGCGTGCGGGCGCGTTCGGCCTTGGTGGGTTTCATCATCATGGCGTCGAGTGCGGCCTTGTTGTGGGGCTTGTACATGGGCGCGCTGTCGGTGCGTGCAGGCACGACCACCGCCGGTGAGCTGGGTCAAACCGTGGTGTACGTGGTGTTGCTGGCCAGCGCCTTTGCCGTGCTGGGCGAGGTGTATGGCGACGTGCTGCGTGCCGCAGGCGCGACCGAGCGGCTGATGGAGCTGCTGCACACCCAATCGGATGTGCGTTCGCCCGAGCAGCCACAGCGTGCGCCTTGGCCCACACACGGTTCGAGCTTGGTGCTGCGTGAGGTGAGTTTCAACTACCCGTCGCGGCCCGCGCAACGCGCCCTCAATGGGCTGACGGGCGAGGTGCAAGCAGGGCAAACCGTTGCCATTGTTGGCCCCAGTGGTGCAGGCAAGACCACGCTGTTTTCTTTGCTGATGCGTTTTTATGCACCCCAGCAAGGCGAGGTGTTGTTGGACGGCGTAGCGATTGAGCAAATGGATTTGCACGACTTGCGTCAGCGCATTGGCGTTGTGCCGCAAGAGCCCGTGGTGTTCTCGGGCACGGTGATGGAGAACATCCGCTACGGCCAACCCGATGCCACTGACCAAGCTGTGCATGCGGCAGCAGAGGCGGCGTTTGCCACGGAATTTATCAACGAACTGCCCGAAGGCTTTGACACGTATTTGGGTGACCGAGGTGTGCGCTTGTCGGGCGGACAGCGTCAGCGCATTGCGATTGCTCGGGCTATTTTGAAGAACCCGCCCATGCTGCTGCTGGACGAAGCCACCAGTGCGCTGGACGCCAATAGCGAGCGCATGGTGCAAGCCGCTTTAGAGAAAGCCATGCAAGGCCGCACGACCCTAGTGATTGCACACCGCTTGGCCACGGTGCAACGTGCCGACTGTATTTGGGTGCTAGAGCATGGCCGCTTGGTGGAGCAGGGCACACACGCCGAGCTGATGGCGCGTGCGGGCCTGTATGCCAGTTTGGCCGCTTTGCAGTTTGGTGAATAAACCTATGAGCGGCTGAAAGGCCGCGCTTAACCGCAGGTGCCGCAGCCCGTGCTGGTGGCCATTTTCTTTTGGTAGCCCGCCAGAATGCGCTTGACCAGTTTGAGCGGTAGATTCCTCAGCCACGCTGGCAAGACACCAGACGCACTGAAAGAGAACGCAGCCGCCCAGCGCGTCAAGGGGCGAAGCCAAGCTGTGGCTTCAAGAAACTCTTTTTGCTGTTGTGCGTTCATGTTTCTGCGCGATCAGTGGTTTTGCGAGCCACGGTGCGCCCAGCCTGTGGTGTGCTTTTCGATCATGCTGAACAGCTCATACATGATCATGGCCATTGCGCCCACGACCACCAAGCCTGCAAAAGCCAAGCCCATTTGCATGGCGGAGCCAGCAGAGATTAGCAAGTAACCAATGCCTTCGTTGGCGGCGGTCATCTCTGACACCGTTGTGCCCACAAATGCCAAGGTGATGGCGACTTTGAGTGAGCCATAGAAGTAAGGCATGGAGCGGGGCAAGCCCACTTTCACCAACACGTCCCAGCGCTTGGCGCCCAAGACGCGCAGCACGTCTTCAAGCTCAGGCTCTAAGGTGGCCAAACCCGTGGCGATGTTCACCATGATGGGGAAGAAGCTGATGAGGAAGGCAGTCAAGATGGCAGGGCCTACGCCAATGCCAAACCACACCACCAAGATCGGCACAAAGGCAGCCTTCGGCAAAGCATTGAAGCCTGTCATGAGCGGGTACACGGCGGCATAAGCCAAGCGCGAGCTGCCAAGGACAAAGCCCAACAACACGCCCACCACGATGGCAATGCCGAAGCCCACCATGGTCACCCAGAAGGTGCGCCAGGCGTGGCCCGCAATGACGTCGCGGTATTCCACCATTTGTTCCCAAATGCGCAGAGGCGAGGGGAACACAAATTCGGACACGTTAAAGAGCGAGCACGCACCTTGCCACAGCAGTAAGGTGGCAACGAGCAAGCCCCATGGGGCCCAAGTTTCAAGTTGTTTTTGATTCATGGTGTTTACTGCCCGAGGTTGGTGCCGTCTTTACGCATCGCGCCGATGTGGCCGCGCAATTCGTGGACGATGTTGGTGAACTCAGGGGTGTAGGTCACTTCTAGGTCGCGGGGGCGTGGCAAGTCGATGTCGCGCTGCACCACAAAGCGGCCTGGGCTCTTGCTCATGACATACACCTTGTCGGCCAAGAAGACCGACTCGCGCAAATCGTGGGTGACCAAGATGACGTTGAACTTTTGCATCGCATGCAAGTCGCGCAAGATGCACCACAGTTCTTCGCGGGTGAAGGCGTCGAGCGCGCCAAACGGCTCGTCGAGCAGCAGCATCTTGGGCTCATGAATCAGGGCGCGGCAAATACTGGCGCGTTGTTGCATGCCGCCTGACAGCTCCCACGGAAACTTGCGCTCGTAGCCGCCTAGGCCCACAGTTTTGAGCAAGTCAATGGCGCGGGCTTCGTATTCGGCTTTCTTCTCTTTGAAATTGGAGCGGTAAGGTTCCACGATTTCCAAAGGCAACAACACGTTGTCCAGCGTGGTGCGCCAAGGCAAGAGAGATGGCGATTGAAACGCCATGCCACTGATCTTGAGCGGACCGTTGACGGGCTGACCATCGACATAAATCGCACCACGGCTGGGTTTTTTCAAACCCGTGGTGAGCTTCATGAAGGTGGATTTGCCGCAACCCGAAGG
>JACCDQ012098132.1_pt1 | contig 14648 bp, 15 predicted proteins | sample 7446031 | NCBI WGS metagenome assembly JACCDQ01 (sample SAMN15323442, study PRJNA562643) | freshwater metagenome | isolation source: river surface water | place: USA:Blue River Watershed | collected 2017-08-17
GCCCGGGTGCTGCCTCGATACCTGCGCCTGCCCGAGTCCGCCCCCGGTGCCCGCCCGGCTGGTGGGTCTAAACGAGTGCGCTAAACCAACTGACTGCCGCGGGCCTTCCTGCTCCGGCTCCTTCACCGATGAACACGAATCGCCTGACCCTTCTGCTCGCCACGGCGGCCTGCCTCACGCTCGCCGCCTGCTCGAAGACCTCCGACGCCCCGGGCACCGCGACGCCCGGCGCCACGACCCCGCAAGGCACGCAAGACTCGCCGGCCCAGACCCCCGGTGCCGCGGCGACCGCGCCCGAGGGCGCGGCCAACGCCCCGCAAGCGTCACGTCCGATGGCGCCGAAGGACCTGCCGGTGGGTGCGCACGTGCCCGGCCAGGCGCCGACGGTCGTCAAGTTGTCCGACGGCACGATGGTGGACCTGGCTTCGCTCAAGGCGATGCCGGGCGCGCGTCCGGTGGAGAATGCGGTCGGGGTGGAGGCACCGGCACCCGAGAGCACGCGCTCGCTGGGCGGGCCGGAGGCCCCCTCCAAGGACGACACGGCCAAGAAGGCGGGCAAGGCCGGCGCCGCTGCCGAGCCGAGCCCAGCCAAGCGCTGAGCGCTCAGAGCTGCATCACCACCGACACCGGGTCCAGCCCTCTTTCGCGAATCCGCTGCAGCAGGCGATTGTCCTGCGCGCAGCGGCTGACTTCCTCGGTGATGGGCTCGCCCGAGCGCACCGCGAGCGCCCAGTGGCTTGCCCGCACGAGCGAGGCGGGCCACTCCAGGGCCTGGCAGGCCGCGGTGTGAAGCGCCACCAGGGTGGCGTCGAGCGTGTCGTCTGCGCCCCAGCTGCGCGCAAGCGCCCGGCAGCTGGCCAGGGTCTGGGGGGCCTGTTGGGCGAAGTGGGCCATCGGATGCCCCCTGGAGAGCGCGTCACGCAGCGACGCGTGGGCGGGATGCTCGGGCGTTTCGATGACCCCGAAGAGGGGCTGTGCAGCCAGGATGCACAGCAGTTGGGCCTCGGGCAGCCGCAGCGCCCGCGCATCGAGCTGCGAGTAGCGAGCGAGCCTTCGGGCGGTCGTGCACAGCGAGAAGACCTGGCGCTCCATGTCCCGGGCGACGACCGATTCGACGCGCGGCAGCGCATCGAGCAGCGCCTGGGCGCGCTGGACGCCCAGCCGCGCGAGCGCGACGACAATAGGGCCGCCCGCCGTATCGAGTTCGACCGGGTCCTCGCGGTGCACTTCCATCAGCAGCCGCCCCACCCAGGCACTGTGCCGATAGGCTTGCAGCTCCATCAGCTTGAGTGGCGCGCTGTCGGTATTCGCGCGGACTCGGGGCGCCGCAGAAGGCGCGCTCGATGCAGGACGGGCCATGGTCACCTGTGCAGGGCAGAATCGGGACACTCAGCGTAGCCGTATCGATGCTGCGGCGCAGCATCTCCTGCGCTTCGGTGTGAGCAGGGCTCACATCCGGGCGCGAAGCGGTGCGGCGGCGCTCGGCTGGCGGGCCTGCGGCCAGGGGCTCTCCCAGGGCGCAGGTCCGTCGGTCTGCATCGCGAAGACGACCGGCAGGTGCTCGGTGAGGAGCAGCCCTTCGGAGACCGTGTGCAGGTAGCCCGCTTTTTCGAGCAGGGCCTTCTTGCGGCTCACCTCCTCGCGGGTGACCCCGAAATAGGAGGCGAGAAGCGCCTGCGGAATGCGCACGGTCACCAGCCGCTGGCCGGGCTCGCGCGCGGGCTCCGAGACCGACCAGAGGAAGAAGGCGAGCTGTGCTTCCAGGGGAAGGCAGGCGATGCGAGCCCGATGAAAGTGCATCCGCGCCTGACGTCGCACCAGGTAGCGCATCACCCATTGGCTGAACTCGGGGTTCTGGGCGAACGCCTGCATCACGGGCTCCATCGGCCAGCTCACCACCACGCTCGGAGCGACGCTGCGAATCTCGAACGGTGCCACGTCGTCCTGGCTCATGCTGCCCACGAACAGGTCCTGGGCCATGAAGAAGTCCGTCACCGTGTGGACGTCGCCCAGCTGCACGTGCGACAGCGCGAGCAACCCGGAGCGGACCGCAAAGACGGGCGGGTTGACCATCCCCGTCTCGATGAGCACCTCGCCCTTGGCGAGGGAGACGAGGCGCGCCTGGCGGGCGAGCTGCTCGCGTGTCTCGGGCTTGAGCACGTCGAAGGCGACGGGCAGCCCCAGCAGGACGGAGCCAAGAAGCGGGGGCGCGGTACGAGAGACAGGGACGGGGTTCATCGGGGCTCGTGTCGGACCGGAGGCCGGGGCCGGGTAGGCACCGGAACATGCGTTCTTTGATGCCCCCACTTTACGGCTCGTTGCGCCCGCCGCGGAGCCCCGCTGGACGGATGCCGTTCATCACGGACTGAACGGTCGGTTCACTGTGACATACGTCACCCAGACGGGTCAGCGCCGTCGCCTCCCGACGACGACGGCTCTTGTCCTGGACAATTTCGGCCGGCCGTTCTTCCTACGGGAAAACCGAGCTCTCGACCGTCGATGTGCCGTCAGTTTGTCGAGGACAGCTTCAGGCGCAGCCGACGACGACCGCCGGGCTCGGTGATGAGCGCCTCGTGGCCCTGGGCGGACTGAAGCTTCGGGGCGACCGTCTTTCCGGCCTTGTCCGGGTACGCGTAAGGCGTGAGCTCGGCGCCCACGGCATAGAAGACGCCGTTCAGCACCGCGCCGTCCGGCGCCACGGCATCGAGCCGCACTACGCCTGCGAGCTCTGCGAAGTGGTCGACCGGGGGAGGCGGCGGGACAGCGGCCGCACTGTCCGGCAGCGCGGGAGACGGCGGCAGCCCTTGCGCGGCACCCTTGTCGGCGCCCTTCTCCGACCCCTTGGCGGCCTCCTTGGCCGCGGCGTCAGGCTGTGTGCCGAAGAGCGTGGTGAAGGTGGCAGCCGATTGCCCGAGCGCCGGCGCATTGGCCTGCCTGGCCTGCGCACGCGATTGCGACTCGATAAGCAGCGGTGCGAGCGAAGGGGTCTCGGCCGCGGGCGCGCCTGCCGCGGGCGTCGCCGGTGCGGCGGTGGCGGCCTTGCCCTGCACGGGCAGCTCGGCGATGCGCGCCATCACGGTCGCGTTGGCGCTCCAGAGCGCGTGCAGCCCGAGCAGCACGATGCCGACGCCGGCGAGCTTGACGATGGGGCTGCCGGTGCTGGAGTTCGGTGCAGCGCGAGCGGTCATCAGGACGTCTCCTTCACGGCTTCGGCGCCTTCGGCGGCCTTGGCCTTGCGGTCAGCGTCACGAAACAGCAGGCAGAAGTCCGTGACGAGGGCGACGGCATGGCCGTCCTTGTTGGAGGTGAAGCGCACCGCACCCATCTGGACGCCCGGCCGCTCGGAGAGCGCCCGCAGCCCCGCCAGCAACGGCTCGAACTGCTTCTCCTGGAAGAGCAGCCCGGCCGCGCCCAGCGTGCCCAGACAGACGCGCTGCCCGCCCAGCTCCTTGCCGTCGAGCGCCAGGCGCTCGACCTTCTGCACGGACAGCCGGTCGGGGTCGGTGCGCGGCGACTCGCCCAACGCCTTGTAGACGCTGTAGAGGTCCTTCACCTGGGTGGCTTCGGGCAGGCTCTTCTCCCAGCGCTCCTGCACTGGGAGCAGCTCGGTGTAGCGGGCCTTCCACTGCTGGAAGGCCTGCACCTCGGCTTCCTGGGCTTGCGCCTTGTCGCGCATCGCGCTGTAGGCCTCGAAGCCGCCCGAGGCCGCGATGCCGGTGACGGCAAGGGCGAGCAGCAACGAGGCGAAGGACGTTTGCTTAGGAAGCACGACGGAAGTCTCCCTGGATGTTGTAGACGCGCAGGCCCCGCTCGGACGGGCTGGTGGCCGGCTGGTCCTTGTGACCGTTCACCGGGGCGAGCCGAACGTCGGCACCCAGCTCGGTGGCAAGCAGCGTCAGCAGGGGTTCGGACTGCGCGATGGCGTTCTGCTCGCCGTCACGCTCGAGCTCCACCGTGAGCTCGAAATCGTGCTCGGCTGCGGCGCCTGGCTGGGCGCTGGGTTGCGCGGCGGACTGTGCGATGCGGATGCGGGCGTCCTTCACCACGACCTTCACCGGAGACTTCGCAAGGGCGGCGAGCACCGATTCGATGCGCTGCAGCTGGGCGGCCTGGGCGGCTTGCTTCGTGAAGAAGGTCTCGCGTGCGGCGAGACTTGCGAGGCGGTCGGAGGCAAAGGCGTATTGACCCTGCAGGTGCGAGGACTCCGCCTCGATGTGCGCGGCACTGACGCGGTACTGCTCGTACGGCAGGGCCAGCGCTCCGATGTAGCCGGCACCGGCCAGCATCACGATGGCCACCGGCAGGCCGTGCCGGCCGATGAGCGTGGCGCTCGTGGAGGTGGTGAGCACCTGGGCGGGGCCGAGCGACCAGATGGAGTCCGGCACCGGTCGCGCGTCGAGCCCGGGCGGCGCATCGAGCGGGCCACACCAGTGCACCTGCGCGCTCGGATGCGACAGCCGCAGCCGCTCGAGCATCGCATGAAGGTCGGCATCGTGCGTGTGGGCACTCGGATGCGACGCCTCGAACTCGAGCACTTCGACGAGAGCCCCCTTGCGGAACACGAGGCCCATCACGCTGGTTCGCAACGTGGTCGGAAAGCCCGCGATGACGACGTGCTCTTCGCGCGCCGAGAGCTTCAGCCCGTAGCGCAGCAGGCAGTCGACCGCGAAGACCGGCTTGGCCTTCAGGCGCTGCACCTCGGCGAGAACCGCGCGGTCGAGCGCGAGCTTGAGCTCGGGCCCGCCGGTGCGCGCCCCGAACCGGCCCGCCGTCGCGCGGCGCGCGCTCTGGGTCAGGAACCCCTGCTGCGGGGTGAGGGGCTCGAGCGAGCACAGCAGCAGCTCGCCCGCGAGCACGAGCGACTGCTTCTTGCCCAGGCGCTGCAGCTGGTCCTTGAGCTGCTGCAGGTCCGCCATGAACAGCGGGCCGGTGGTCTTGATGGGGGTGAGTTTCATGTCGGCGTAGGGGCTCGGTGCGCGCTCAGCTGAAGGACTTCGTGAGCGAGTTCGACATCTGCGTGAAGTAACCGAGCAACGGCAGGCCAATCATCACCGCCGCGGCCACCTTGGCGACGAGGTCGGCGACGCCGGCGGCCTTCGTGAGCTTCTTGATGCCTTCGTCAATCAGGATGGGCGCGCAGCGCTGCATCTCCTGGTCGATGCGCCCGGTCTCGTGCGCGATGGCGAACGCCGTCGAAATGTAGAAGGGCCAGGCGCGTCGCGGGTCCTCCTCGGACTGCTTGTCGGGGTCCGAAGACTCCGCAAGCCCCCGCTTCTCGCATTCGGAGGCCATCAGCATCACGCCCTCCCGGTAGCCCTCGGGCAGCGTGCGCGCCGAGAGCGTGAGCTGCTGGCGCGCGGGCAGCCCCGCCGCATCCAGCATCGCCATCTGGTAGGCCCACATGCCGAAGTACAGGTTTCGAAGCGCCTCGCCCAGCACCGGGATGCGGTCGGCCAGCATGATGACCCGGTCCAGGTTGCCCGGCGTCTTCAGCCACTGCCAGGCCGCGAAGGCGAGCCCTGCGACCCCTGCGATGAGCAGCGGCCAGTAGCCCTTCACCACCGTGCTGGTCAGCATCGAGGCCTTGAGCACGAAACTCTCCTCGCCCCCGCCCATGCTGGCGGCCAGCTTGGGGATGACGGCCACCATGAAGAACATCAGCACCCCGAAGCCTGCGAGCAGCGCAATCACGGGGCTCAGCAGCTTGCTCCAGATTTTCTTGACGGTGTTTTTCACCTGCATCGAGGCAGCGGTGCGCTTCATCACCTCCTGCAGCGAGCCGGACTCCTCGCCCGCCTTCAGCGCCGCGACCACGCCTTCGGGCCACTGCGATTCGAGCGTGGCCGAGAGCCGGCCGCCTCGCGACAGCGATTCGGCGGCGGTCGCCCACATGTCGGCATGCCGGGGCTGCAGCCGCACCATGCGCCCGACCGCCTCGCGCAGGTTGATGCCCGCGGAGAGCTGGTTGGCGAGCGCGCTTGCGGCAGACTCGATGTCGTCAATGGTGTGATTAGCCATGCGGCATATAGGCAGCAGCTCTTATCCACAGGCTTCGGCGCCCGCGTGCGAGCGCCGGGCCTCGCGCGCCGGGCGCGGACTCAGATGAAGAGCGATTCGAACTCCGTGTCGCCCCGTTCGACGAGCTCGAGCGCAGCCTCCGAGAGCGTGTTGAGGCGGTAGCGCGAGATGCCGTTGAAGTCCAGGCGCGACTCGGAGGCCGAGAAGAGGTCGCGCACTTCGCGGTTGACGGGCAGCACCTCGTTCACGGGCATCTCGCCCAGATAGCCCGAGCGCTGGCAGTGCTTGCAGCCGGTAGGCGCCGCCTGGTAGACGCCGCGTCCGAGCACCTGCTCGGCCCGCTCCCAGAGGTGGTCCTGGGCTTCGGACTTCAGGTAGGCCCGGAAGAGCTGCAGCTCCTCGGCGCTCACCTTGCGTCGTTTGCGGCAGTGCGGGCACAGGCGCTTGACCAGGCGCTGGCCGATGAGAAGCGACACCGACTCGGCCAGGTCGAAGAGCGAAGCGCCTGCGCCGGCCTGCTCGCCGGTGTCCTTGCGCAGGTAGTTCGAGATGGCGCGAAAGGCGAGAATCGAGTTGTTCGCGTGCACGGTGGAGAGCACGACGTGGCCCGAGGTCGCCGCACGCACGCAGGCCGCGGCCGAGAACGCATCGCGGATTTCACCCACCCAGACCATGTCGGGGTCGTGTCGAAGCATCGCGCGCATCAGTTCGGCGAAGTTGCCATCCACCGAAATCTGCGTGATGCCGTCCAGGTAGCGCTCGACCGGGTCTTCGAGCGAGAGGCGCTTCTTGGTCGCGCCGAACAGCTTCAGGTGCTCGCCCACGATGCCGGCAATCGTCGTCGACTTGCCGGAGTTCGTGGGGCCGGCCAGCACGATGAGGCCCTGCGTGCGCATCAGCGCCTCGCGGGCGGTCTGCGTCACGGTGGCCGAGAGGTTGAGCTCGGTAAGCGTGATGGAGCGCGAGGTGCGCGGCATCAGGCGCAGCGACACCGAAATCATGTCGAAGTCCAGGCCGTAGCGGTCGGCCGGGATGAACGAGGCGCGGATGAAGGTCTCGGTCGCCGCGTTCTTGTAGGTGAGCTGACCGTCCGCGGAGCGGCGCAGCCGCGCTCCGTCCCCCGCGCGCGAGCGGCTCACCAGGAAGTTGATGATTTCGCGGGCCGCGTCCGGGTTGAGCAGCGCGTGCCGCTCGGGCGACGTGAGGTCGCCGAAGATGCGAAAGCGAATCTTGACCGTGCCATCACGCAGCGGCGCGAACTCGATGTCGGTGGCCCGACGGGTGAGCGCCTCATCGAGAATGCGCGCGAGCATGCGTTCGGCGTCGGTGCGGGCGAGGTTCGGGCTCCAGAAGTTGTCCTGGGCGGCCGAGCTCACGACGCGGACCATGTCCCCGGTGCCGTCTCCCCGGGCCGCGCGCGCGACGATGGTGGGCGGCGCCAGCGCCACCAGCGGCTCGGTGCCGGCGGCCACCCGAATCGGGTCGGTCGCGCGCTCGATGCGACCGGCCTGCGCGAAGACAAGCAGGTTCGCAAGGTCCGAGAAGACCACGAGCGGCACGCCGTCCGGCGTCAGCAGCATCGCCGCGTTGAACTCGTCCAGGCGCGAAGCGGCCGAGCTCACCATCGTGCGTGCGGCTTCGATGAGCCCCTCGTCGATGCCGGTGAAGTAGGGAATGCAGCGCGCGACGGCCGCGATGCGCAGCGACTGCTCGCGCACGCTCGGCACGTTCTGGCTCAGGTGCTCGAGCATCAGCACGTTCTGCGGGCGCGTGCGCACCAGCTCGTCGGCCTGCTCGCGCGAGACGAGCGAGAGCGCCACCGCGATGTCCTCGATGCGGTACTCGGAGTACTGCGCGCAGGTCTGTGCGTGGGCGGTCAGGGCGGTGCCCGCGTCCTTGGAGAAGCCCCAGGCGGCGAGAAGTTCGGTGGTGGTGGAGGCGATGTCGCTCATGTGCTTCGATGCGAGGGTGTTTCCTAGCCTAGCCAACCGGTTTCAAATGAGATTGAGCTCGACCGCGGTCGAAATCGCAGCCCCCGTATTGGTCTGGTGCGAGGTGGCCGTCGAGAGCACGATGCGCTTGGCCGAGAGCTGCTGGTAGTAGACCGGCCAGCCGTAGCGGCTGTAGAGGTCCGAGCAGTCGAAGGGCATGCCCTGCCAGGTGAAGTTGCCCGTGCAGGTGGACGACGAGGTCCCGACGGCGGCGCCGGTGTAGGCCGGCGTCACGAGCGAGGCGAGCGTCGTGGCGGTCGCCATCGCCGGGAAGTCCTTCGTGGCGTTGAACCGCTCGGAGAACTTGCCGAGCGTCACGTTGAGCCCCTGGCGAGCGCGCGAGATGCGCTCCGGGTGCGATTCGCGCGTCTCGAAGCGGCTCCACAAGGTGCCACGCTTGCCGCACCAGGCGGGGGCGGTCGCAAACGCACCCGTCGCGCAGCTGTTGGTCGCAAGATAGGTCGACAGCGGCACCGAGAGGTCCGGAGGCGCGACGACGGCAACCCGGTCGTACGTCCAGTTGCTGTCGGTGAGCGTCGCCTTCGTGATGTCGACGAGGTTGCGGTTGGCCGCCTGGAAGAAGCCCCCTTGGGCGCTGTTCAGGTAGGCGCGCAGGTACTCGTAGCCATTGACGTTGGCGAGTACCAGCAGACTGTCGGGGTAGCTGTATCCGGAGCGGGCGAAATCCTCGACCGCAGAAGAAACAGCCGCCTGGGCGACGCGTTGTCGCTCCAGGCGGTTCATTCGGGCGTTCTCGAGAGCCGTTTGCGATACGCTTGCGAAGGCCGCCAGGAGCATCAGGACGAGACTGACGACCAGCACGGGCATCGTGCGACTCCTATGTCAGAACAACGGGCGCGCCCCGCAGGACGCGCCCGGGCCGCGATTACAGCGGGCGCACGAAGGTGATGTCGCGCGTGCCGCTCGACTCGGCCGTGAAGGCGAACGGAGCGGTGGCGGAGGCCGCGACCGTCGAGGTGGCGGTGATGGCCGCACCGGTGCCGAACTTCTCGTAGGCGTTGCTGAACACGTTGGCCGGGACGCCCTTGAAGGTCACGCCCACGTGGCCCGCGGTGCCGACGTCGGCCACTTCGATGGTGAAGCCCTGGACCTTCTCGGTGCCAGCGCCGCCGGAGGCGAGGCCGGACAGGGTGCGGGCGCCAGCGGCGGCCAGGCAGGTGGCGGTCGTGCCGGTCGGAGCGGTCGACGAGGTGCCCAGCACGTAGGACAGGTTGGCCTTCGCGATGGCGGCGGTGCTGCCGAAGGACTTGCTCATGCCGCATTCCATCACGATGAGCGACCAGTTGTCGGTCACCTTGGTGGCGGCTTCGTACAGGGACTGCGCCTTCGCCTTGTCGGCGCCACCACCGGTGAACTGGCTGATGGCGTAGACGGCGAGGATGCCGAGGAACAGGCCGACGATGGCCAGTTCGATGAGGGTGAAGCCCTTTTGCGCCTTCGCGAGGACGCGCTTGAGGGTACGGTTCAGTTGCATGCAGAAATCTCCAGGAGAGGATGGTTGAGGGTGCGAGCTACGCACCTGCGTATAGCGACGGTTTTATCCGTCTGGGGGTCATCGTCCAGAGCGTGCCGGGCACATGCTCAGAAGCTCAGGATGATGTTGTTGGCCGCGAGGCTGTCGCCCCCCAGGCCGTTGGAGGCACCGACATCCTTGCGGATGCGGATGGCCGCGTAGTGGGGCGCGGTGTTGGCGCCGCCGGCGAGCGGGTCGTAGTCCCTGCAGTACTCGATGAGGCCGCCCCACGCGGTGCGGGAGTACTCTTCCTTGGACAGGCCAATCTGCTCGAGCACGTTCACGTTCGAGGCATAGAGCTGGTACCAGCCGTCGTAGCAGCCCTGGTTGAGCGCCGGAGAGTTGCCGGAGAGGTTCGCCGCGCCCGTGCCTGTGGGCGCGGGATACCAGTTGGTCGTGTCGTTGGCCGCGGCCGAAATGACCCGGGCGCGATAGAACGTCGCGAGCGCATCGCGAACGCGGTCCATGCGAGCCGTGGTCATCGCGAGCATCTTCTTTTGCAGCGGCAGGTTCGAGAACACGGAGGGCGAACGCACGAGCGCTGCGTTGGGCGTCCAGGTGCTGTAGTTCGTGTCGTCCAGCAGCGTCGAACCGCCGCTCGGAATCTGCGTGCCGCTGTTGCAGGTCGCGGTCTGGTTGCAGGTGGACTGGTACACCGCACCGAACTGATAGCGCAGGGTCACTTGCGGGCCGCTCTGGAAGTAGAACGGCGTGGTGAAGAACAGGTCCCCCGTGCGCTGGTACACCCGCACCCGGCGTTGAGCGCTGGAGTCGACGAGCACTTCGCTCGCGGGCACGCCCTGGGCGATGATGTAGTCGTAGGCCGTGCCGGTGCCTGCGGTGGCGGGGTCCGCCGGTCCGTAGTTGATGCCGCCCGCGATGCGCTGGTTCACGGGGTCGGGCAGCGTGCCGGTCGTCGACTGCTGCTCCGCCCAGTCGAGCATCGCCTGCCCAATCTTCGCGTTCACCAGCGCCGCGCGCTCCTTGTAGCTCTGGTCCTTGGCGGTCATGAGCGTGCGGAAGGTGGGCGAGAGCATCACCGAGACGATGCCGAGAAGCAGCGTTGCAACGACGACTTCGATGACGGTGAAGCCGCGCTGGGCGCGCGAACGACGGGACGGTCGAGACGGTCGAGACGAATTCATCAGGACGGGTTCCGGAAGAGCAAGTCCGTTCAGCGCTTGGCGACGGCCACGCGAAGCGCGAAGTAGAAGACGTTGCGTTCGCTCTTCTTCACGGTCTTGCCGAAGGCGCCACCCACCTGGGTGTTGTCCATCAGGCCCGTGATGCCCTCGCGCGACGCGTTCTCGCTGTCCTCGGTCTGGCCTCCCATCACCACCAGGTCGCCGTCGCGCAGCAGCGCTTCGCCGGTGTAGATGATTTTCGAGACGATGGGCAGCTGCGAGTCGACCTTCTGGACGCTGTTGCCGCTGGTGAGCGCCTGGGTCACGGTCTGCGTGCCAGCCTGGGTGGTCTGCACGAGCTCGATTTGCGCGCGGATGAGGCCCGTGGCGATGTCGTAGCGCGGGTTGACCCGCAGGATGGTGCCGAAGTCCTGGGCAATCAGCTGGTTCTGCGTGCCCACGGCGGCCGAGCCCGAGCCGCCGGAGGCGGCCTGCTGGCTCACGCTGTTGAAGTAGCGGGTGATGGTGCGGCGGAAATCCGCGGGCACGCCACTCGTGGTGGTGAGCACGGGGCGCTGAAGCGTGTTCACGCGGCCCAGGTTAGAGAGGTAGGCGTTGAAGAGCTGCAGCCCGTCGATGCCGGCGGTCACGCCAAGCAGCGGGCCCGTCACGGCCTGGGCCCCGGCGCTGATGGCGCCGATGGCGTTCGAGTTGGGGAACGAGACGGTGACGCCACCCAGCGCGTTGTTCTGGTAGCTCAGGCCGTAGCGGCCGCGCACGAACTTGCCGAACGCCCCGATGTCCAGGCCCTCGGAGTTCGCGCTCTCGGTCGACAGCAGGATGAGCTCGCCCTGGAACGTGATGTCGGTGTTGTACATCTCCTGGACGCGCTTGAAGTACGCGTCGAGGTCGTTCTGAATCCAGTGCGGCGCCTGCACCGTCACTGCACCCGTCTCGGGGTTGAGCGAGAAGGTGCCGATGGTGCGGCTGGTGTAGGCCATCGTGCCCGCCTCGGTCGAGGTGGACGTGGCAGCGGGCGCTGGCAGCGCGCTCGGAATCGGCGGGATGGCGACGGCGGCACCCGGGGACGGCGGCATGGCGGGGTCGGCGGGCTTGCCCACGACCGGGGGCAGCGAGAGCTGCGCGGCCGGGGCAGACGCGTTCGAGACGCTGCTGCGCGACGTGTCGGGCACGAGAATCTTCATGCGCGACTCGAGCTCGGTCTTCAGACTCGCCCAGAAGTCGTCCTGGGCGGTCACGCCGGAGGTGCCGGAGGCCGAGGCCTGCACGCCCGAGGACTGCGCGAACGGGGTGGAGCTGCCGCCGCCCGCACCGCCCGACGCGCCACTGCTTGCGGCCGGGCTGGAGGAGCCGCCGCCACCGCCTGCACCACCGGAGCCTGCGATGTAGGAGACGCGCCGGTTGCCCATGTTCAGGTACCAGGTGCGCGATGCCATCGGCTTGACCACGACCAGCTTGCGGGCCGAGTCGGCCTGGTAGTCGAGGCCTGCGGAGCCCAGAACCATGCGAAGTGCGGTCTCGGCGTCGGTGTCGTTGAGCGAGAAGCCGCCGTAGTTGTAGCGCTCCAGCGGAATCTCGGAGGTGATGTTCACGCCCTGGCGAGAGAGCATTCGCATCACTTCGGCCATCGACAGCGGCGTGGCGCCGGTCTGCAGCGACACGCGCATCGCGCGCAGCCAGCCGTGCTCGGAGACCTTGCGAGGCGAGACGGGGATGAAGGTCTCGGTGGACTCGACGACGCGCTCGCGGGGCGCGACGTTCACCTGGGTGGTCGAGCGTTGCTGGGCGGCGTCACGCGTTTGCTCGCGAACCGCGCTCGGCTCGGCGAACTTGGCCGGCAGGCTCGTGCAGCCGGCGAGCGCGGCCGCGGCGGCCAGGCACAGCAGGGAGGGCTTCGTCGACATCATTGCAGCGGCTCCACGACCACGAGGCGGTTGGCCTGAACGAAGCGCACCCGCAGGTTCGCCTCCGGACTCAGGGCGTTGATGAATCCGCGCAGCGCGGTCACGAAGTCGCCCTCGAAGCGGGCACCGGCCCCCAGCGTGAAGTCGACGTCCTCGGGCAGCTGCCACGACACCGGCTGCCAGCCCGCCTCGTGAGCCCACTGCTCGAGCGTCTGGCGCAGCGACGCGCCACGGACCACTTCGAAGCGGTGCGCACGGCGTGCATCGGACGCGCCCGCACGAGGCTGATAGGCATCCAGGGTGACGTAGCCCGCCGGAGGGGCGGATTGGGCGAACGCCGCCTGGGCGCACAGCAGCGCGAAGCAGGTCGCAATGAGCGGTTTCAGAGTCATGGGCAAAGGCCGTACGGGGGTTGTTCGCAGGCCTATAGCGAGCGTCTTTTAGTACTTGTCAGCGAAGCACCGGGCGACCGGTGCGCCAGTTCACGTAGAAGACGAGCACCGCGCCGAGCAGCGGGTACATGAAGAGACCGTCGCCGATGCCCGCCCCGCCCACGCCCTGCAGGAACCTCCAGTCGGCGCTCCCCGGCCCGAATCGCAGCACCGTGTGCACGACGTCCGGTGCCAGCAGGCTCAGGTACGAGCCCACGTAGGCTTCGTCCGCACGCGGGCAGCGCCCGCGCCAGGCGCACACCGCAATCACGAACAGGGTGAGCGGCGCCATGTGAAGCGAGACGGTATCGAGCGCGGGCTGCTCCTTCCAGTAGGCCGTGAGACCGCAGGCGAGCGCACAGACGGCCACCGCCACCCAGAACGCGGCATCGCGCAGCATTGCAGGGCGGCGCAGGGACAGCACCGTGCAGAGCGCAAGTGGAAGCGCGACCGCCCAGCCCGGGCCCTCCCACCAGTGCTCGGTATGCGCACCGGTGAGCCAGGCGACGAACTGGGACCAGAAGGACGTGAACGGAGCAGGCACCATGCTGCGGCTGAGCCGCGGCGGGCCTCGAAGTTCCAGACAGCGCCGAAGGTGGGACTAGGCCGTACCCGCGCGGAGCACGAACGCGGTCGCATCGAGCAGCGTCGCTGGACGCGGCCCCTCCAGGGGCCAGCCCGGGCAGGTACGCGCGCCCAGCGCGTGGCGCTCCAGGTGCAGCATCGAGGTCGGCCGCCCCTTGTCGTGGCGCAGCACCCGCACCACGTGTCCGAGGCGCTCGCCCGCCTCGAGCCACTGGCCCGGCTGCACGCACGGGGCGATTTCGCCGTACGCGAAGACCCCGTCCTCGTCCTCGACCATCACCACCTCGGTGTCCAGCCACCAGGGGCTGCCGGCTGCGGGACCGGTGAACGGCTCGCGAGCCACGACGCGCCCCGCCCGCATCGCGACGACTTCGGTGCCGCTCGGGCAGTACAGGTCCAGCCCCTCGTGCACGTGATGCCGGCGCACGACGCCGAAGGCGCCCGGGTGGGGCGGGAGCGGCACGCCCGTCACGCCAGCGGGTAGATGTCGGAAGGACTCGGAGTCGGTGGTCGCGACGAGTTCGAACGCAATCGGACGAAGCAGCTTCATGTCGCTTCGAGTCCGCGAGCCCCTGCGGGTTCCGCATCGAGCCCGGTCGGCTAAAATTTAGAGCCGCGTGTGCTATACTGTGCCACGGACCTCGTCATGAACGCCTACAAGCCCGCCGCCTCGATTATTACGCCCCGTGTTGCCTTCGTGCGACAGGGGGCGGGTCGTGTGCGTCGCTGAGGCGCCCGTTCGAAGACACGACGTCCACCCTCCCCGCCGCGCTCCGAAGGCAACCTGCACCGGTTGCCTTCTTGCTTTTCGGGGACCGGTGCAGAGCCGGGTCGATGCGCAGTTGCGCTTCTCGTCCCTCCCCTCCTCTCCAAGGCTCTCACCATGTACACGCTCAATCTCTTTCCCGTCGACTTTCCTCCGGCCGCCCGCCACGAGGACCCCGCGCCCTACCTCGCGCGCTGGCGTGACGCCCGGCTCCTCGAGGCCCTGCACCGCAGCCCGGCGCCCGGCGCCCCTGTCTTCGTGCTGCACGACGGCC
>JACCDQ011218633.1_pt1 | contig 14644 bp, 12 predicted proteins | sample 7446031 | NCBI WGS metagenome assembly JACCDQ01 (sample SAMN15323442, study PRJNA562643) | freshwater metagenome | isolation source: river surface water | place: USA:Blue River Watershed | collected 2017-08-17
AGACTTAGATCTTGTCAATTTTTTGCTAAGAAAACCATCAGTCATAGCACACCCACCGACTTTCAATTTATACTCTGCATACTTTAAAGAAGTGCTTACATTTGAAGCATCTCCCAAAATTGAGCACATGATCGAATTTATTTCAGATAAATCACTGAAGGCATACCTCAATGAACTTGAACCGCACACTACACTAGAAACATTTTTATACGAGGATCTACCAAAAAGAACAATTCATCAGGGCCTAGATTTTTTAATGATGGCTTTAGGTGAAATGAATAAAAAAAGTTTGACCATTAACAAATCCTCCCATCAAAGACAATAGGATTCGTAAAAAGATTCGCAAGAGGAAACTATATGAAAAAAATTTTAATCATCAACTTACGTAGGCTGGGGGATGTTTTCTCAACGGGGCACATCATCAGTTCTCTCCAGGCAGAAATCAACAAACACGCACTACACAAAAACTTAGGCAGTAATTTTAATAACGAGAAATCAGGCACTGAAATATCACTACTGGTTTACAGTGAATCATTGAAAGCAGCTGAAAATCTTAGTGGAGTGAAAGAAATTATAACCATTGATCGCAAAGAAATATTAACCATACTCAACAATAAATTATTCTCAAATCATTTCGCTCTTGAAATCGTTTATGAACGACTACAAAGGTTGAAATCAAAAAATTTTGACATGGTGATTAACTACTCCAACGATTCTGTTGCTGCAAACTTGACTTCCTACCTTGCAGACACATCTGACTCTAAACTAGGAGTTCAAAGAAATTCAGCAAACAGTACAAACTCAACACCCAATAAAAATATCGACATCAAAGGAATTTCATTTTCAAGAGACCGCAGCATCGTCTCCAAAAATGATTGGGAAATCGTATTCAACGATATTCTTCCAACACTCACCTACTCCCCCATACACTTCACTGACTGTTACCATAATCTCATTGGAATACAACCAGTCATTGGTGGAGAAAAACTTGTTCAAATTAAAAAGCATAACGATACAGCATTTCATTACATCAACGAATTGAGAAATAACTTTGATGATGAAGTTCACGTACGTACTGTTGCGATTTGTGCAAATGCCTCGAGCGTGGATAAAAGTTTAGGGATCAATACAGTGATCAGTCTTATAGACAAAATGCTCATTGCTGAAAATTATCTCCCCCTCCTGCTCATTTCTCCCTCAATTGAAGACAAAGAGTTTGCCCGAAAAATCAACAAAGAGTTTGACGACAAGCTGGTAATTGTTGAGGCAGAATTGCGTGCGGTACATTCCGTGATTAATAATTGTGATTTACTTGTAACTGTGGATACGGCAATAAAACACATTGCCGACCTCTCGGAGCTTCCAACCATCGAAGTCTCGTTAGGATGGTCCCCATTTTTTAAGCAGGGAACCACCTCAACAAATAATTTAATTATAACTCAAAAAATTTCGGAACGTCGTTTTCAAAGTGGATTACAAGAGAGTCTGCAAGAAAATCTTCAAGGAAATCTACAAGACGAACACGTCGAAGCAAAAAATAAAATCAGCAAATCCGATTGTGAGCTCACTGCTCTGGATATTTTTGAAGCTATTGAATATTTCTTTGCTCCAAAAACAAATGCAGGAAAATTGAAAAGCAGTCTTTCAAAAAACGTCTCAGTATACCAATGCCAACGGGACCAATACGGAATTTTTTATTCCAACATAGCAGGGTGCCTCGAAGAAAAGATTGAACTCCAGAGAGCGTTCGAAAGAACTCTTCTTTATCAACTGATTCCGACACCTCATGCATCTATAAACAAATCCGATTCAAAGGATTCAAAAATCATCATGGGCGAGGATTTAAAATTTGCACTAACTCACTACAACTCAAAACTTGTTAACGAATGGTGTGTTGAGGAGAAAAACTCAATTACGAATCTCATGAAGGAATTGCTTGGCGCCCTTCGATCTCTGATACAAATGACAGAAAACAAAAAAATTGCCAAAGAATTTACTTATAACCTTGGAAGGATAATCTCTCATTGTGACGGTGAATCAATCACTTCAATTCCTGCCATTATTTTTCGAAGCAAGCTTGAAGCAGTATCCGGAAACTCCTTGATAGAGAACATCAAAGACACGGAAGCTTTGCTCTATTCCCTTAAGAGCAATGTACAAATTACGCTTAATACGCTCAAGGCGATTGAGGATTATATGGCACAAAACAGAAAGGATCTTTTCCAAAAGCGAGGAGGCTTTGAAAAATTAGAAATCTAGCGACTCATGAGAATGCATATAATTGTGACCGCTATACATCAGACTCCACAAAAATTAATCCAAAAAACTTAGGATGGGTTCATGGACAACACAAAATCAGCGTTAAATATATTCGACCAAGAATCGGTTGCAATATCAGAAAAAATTAAAAATCAAGTTCCGTTGGATAATGATGACCTAACCACATTGTTCCTTCTCAACATACTCATGGAGGAGCTCAATGAAAAATAAATTTCATTCACCGCAGGACTTCGATGGCAATCAAGATCAGTCCATAGGGCCGAACTTATCTCAAAAAACAATTTGCTTAGTTCAAATTACAAGAATTGGTGATGTCCTCCAAACAATCAAAGCGGCAAGTGAATTTAAAAAAATTCAAAAAAATTACAGAATTATTCTCATCTGCCGTGAGCAATTTGGATTAAGTTTAGAATTTTTACTTAAAGATGTTTTTGACTACGTTTACCTACTCCCAACTCAAAAGCTTAAACAAGACCTCACTGGCCAAAACCAACTCAAAATCCGTGAGACCTTCACTAATTTTCTTGCAAATTTACACAGTCGAGAGAACATCTCTGCCCTCGTCAATTTGTCGTATTCTCGTTCGAGTAATTACTTGGCATCTCTAATTAAAGCAGAGCATAAAATCGGACCTTACTTCGATAGTATGAATGGAATCCGCATTCATGACAAATGGTCGACTTATCTTTATTCTCACGTACTCACTGGTGCAAACAGCCCCTACAACCTAGTCGACTTATTTAAAAACATCATTGGAATAAGTCAAGAACAGAACCATGAATCAAGCACACCTGCAATTGAAACCTTAAAACACAACAAAACAGAACAGCAGAAAAATATCGTCATACACCCTTTTGCCTCTCAAGACAGAAAAATGTGGAAACCTGAAAAATGGGTGGAAATCATTTACAAGATACTTCGCGACCAAAAGGACTTTAAAGTTACACTTGTGGGGAGCAAGGATGAAGTCTTAAAATCGAGACTGATTGCTGAAAATCCACTCTTAAAAACAATTTCAGATAGAATTACAAATAAGGTTGGTCTCACATCAATTCGCGAGCTCTATGAAATCCTTAAAACATCGACCATATTTGTCGGTCACGACTCAATGGTTTCTCATTTAGCCTCCTTTGCCAATATACAAATACTCACGATTTCTCTCGGATCTGTTAGACCACATGAAACAATCCCCTATCAGGTGAATGCCTACTCCATCGCCCCAAAAACAAAATGTTTCCCATGTTTTCCCGATGAAAAGTGTCAATACTTTCAGTGCCACATGGACGTTCCTCATCAATCTGTTATTGTAGCCATAAACCAACTTATTAAAAATAACCAAATCACAATTCAATCCTTCAAAGAAGAAAGTTCAAGCTTTCACCTTGGCAGTCTGCATTTATACAGAACCCAAATGAATCAGTTCAGCCAACTCGTCATTAATGAAATTGTAGAAAACTCTGAAGATGCAAAAGATGTCATGAGGACTCTCAATAGAATATGCTACTCATACATGCTCAATGGAATGGATGAAGTTTTGCCTTTCCCAAAACTCAACTCAAACTCACACAATGAACTTTATAATTCTCTTCAGGGAGTACAGCATCTTTTTGAGTTGTGTGAATTTGGAATGAAATATTCCAAATTTATTTTAGAAGAAATCTCTTCTAATTCACCAAGTATCACCAAAATAAAAGAGCTTTCTAAAAAAATTGACGAAGTCGATGAGCTCATCAAAATGATTAAAAAAACAGAACCCATGCTTTCGGCCTTTATCGACTATACAACAATACGAAAAGCTAATCTTTTTGGTGAAAATATCGTCAACCTCACGGAAAGTAGCTACCTAGCCTATGAAGAAACATATTCTTTAATGAAAGTACTCTATGAATTAATCGAAAAAACACTTGTTGAACATAAGACCCTCAGCAGTAAAATTACAAACGTTTAAAGGGGAATACAATGAACTCTAACTCAACAGCAAATATGAATTCAGGCAACAATATAAAAACAAACAATGAAATAAAGTCTAAAGAACTATGTCAATCGGAAACCATAAACCTCGTCTTTGAGTCACTGCATTCGAGTACGGGTTACATTGATTACATCAATTCTTTAATCCTAAAAATTATCCATCAATATCAGGCAAATGAAATCGACAAGGCTAACAAAACCTTTATTGAAGTCGTGGAGCTCCTCGATCTATACATTCAACTCATGACCAAGGTTTACTCAGCTCTAAGAATGAACTTTAAGAACAAACCATTTAAAGATGAGCAGGTTGTTAACTTAGAAATTCGTCTTCTCTCAATAATTAAAGCGCTCTTGCCCGCAAAAGAAAAAGGTGACATTATTATGCTTTGTGACCTTTTAGAGCATGAACTTATGGACAATTTAACTCAATGGAAAATCAAAATTATTCCAGAACTCAAAAAACTCAAGGATCAATTACCCTCAATCGATCCACAGGTTGGATAAATTCTCTTACCGATGTTCAGGGTTTATTTGCAGACATTGAAAGGCACACTCAATCACAACAGCAAAAAGCATCCTCTGATCTTGAAAAAGAATTTCTAATCAAGTGCCTTGAAAGTCATAACTTTCAAGAATTTTTACAATCATTTTTGATGATTTCATCATTCAATTGTTTCCATGAAATAAAAATGATCTACCACACAAAAGGAGAGGTTTCTTTTCAATCAAAAACTTTTAACCAAATTGAAAATAAATTTCATTCGCAAACATTTTTTGACATGAGTGAACTTATTACTCTTTCTCAGGCAATCAAAAAATCGAAAACTAAAATCTTCACACTCAAGGCTAACTCTAAACCTCCACGCCTACCCCATGGCGTTCATATCGCACATCACCTCGATTTAAACTCTCAATCATTTTATATTTTATTGAACCTTGAGGAAAACTCTTCAGCAAATATTGAATTGCAAAAAAAAGTAGAGTCTCTTCAGCGAGTTCTTGAGTATGGAAAAAATAAAATTTACCAACTCATCAAGAACGATATTTATTATTTAAATACTCTGATCGAGGACTCACTTGGGTGTTTACTAAACAATGAAATCAATCTCAACCGTGAAGATCAAAAAATTCAACAGGCTGATAACTCACTCCATCAATTCCACGTTGAGCGAGTTTCCCTGCTTGGGGAATTGCTCAACACTCTTCAGCATGAATTATCCAACCCACTCTTTGGAATACAGCTCAGTAGTCGCATTTTATCAATGTCTGATTTTCATGGAGCAGAAAATCCAGATGAATGCTTAGATATAGTCAAAAATATTCAGGAGTCTGCTGAAAGGTCTTTGGAAACCATCAAGAATATGACTAAAATTTTTGATGATAAGAAAATTGAAACCATCTCAAACTATTCTCGAAATGAACTTTTATCTTTTATTCGCCACACCATTCTCCTGACAAAAAGCTCCACAAAACACATTCAATTTTCTATCGATGAAAGCAACTTTCTACTAAGTGACGATCAACTTTCCATGAGTTTCAACGAGGGAATTTTTATTGAGATCATTTTTAATTTCATTATGAATGGCACTGATTCTATTAATCAAAAGCAAAATAGTTCAGACAATAGCCTTAGAGGGCATATTCATATCATGATATCAACTGATCCTATTCGTAATGAAGTGCTGATTTCAGTTGAAGATAATGGCCATGGCATTTTGCCTCAGGTTGCGAATACAATCTCTACTCCATTTGTGACAACGAAAACATTTGGGCATGGACTTGGCCTCTCAATTTGCCGTTCTCTAGCTGAAAAAATGAATGCATCAATTACTTTTTCCAACATACTCGACAATGAACTGCACCCACAGGGTGCACGTTTCATACTTCACTTACCTTTCAGAAAGAAAGAATGAGAGAATAATCATGTCCAAAAAAATTCTTCTTATTGAAGACGAAATCCTCATCCAAAAATCCATAAAAAAATTCCTTGAAATGCGAGGAGCAAATGTGGAAGTATTTTCCAGTGGAACGAAAGCTATTCAGGCAATTTTTGATAATGATTACGATAAAGTAATTTGTGATTTAACACTGGATGACATCTCGGGATTTGACGTCATTGAAGAGTCAACTAAGAAATATTCCCGCGAAATCATTTCTCAAAAATTTATTATAATTACGGCCTACAGCTCCCCACAAATCCTTGAAAGGGCAAATCAATATTTATGCAAAGTCGTCAGTAAACCATTTACAAATCTCGAAGAAACATTAAACTTATTTTTAAATTGATTCTTAAGTCAAATCATTTTAGGCTTCAGGAATTTCCCACTTTACTGATCGCAACTTAGGAACTTATGGCAAATTTTAAAAACATTGCAATCGTATTAAAACCAAAAGTGATTGTCGATTTTCAAATTATTCTTCCTAATTTATGCAATTGGCTTTCCCGTCGTAAAAAAAGTATCTTCTTTCTCGAACATGAGGCCGATCGACTCAATGAAATTTTTGCAAAAAATACACTTTCCTATGAACTCATTACAAGTGTTGAACTGCAAACTTCAATTGACCTCATCATAACTCTCGGTGGCGACGGGACACTGATTGGAGTTTCAAGACATTTCAATAGAAACTCCCCCCCCATTTTCGGAGTAAACATGGGGACGCTCGGGTTTATTACTGAATTTTCAAAATTAGATTTTTATGATGAACTCGAAAATACCTTGAGAGGAAACTACATCACTCAAAAACTTTCCCTTTATCGTGCTGAAATCATCAATGTTCATAAAACAACATTTAAATCTTATTTTCTCAACGATGTTGTCGTTACTAATGGAAACATCTCTCGGATGTTAACATTAACCCTTGAGGCAAATGAAGAGTATATCTACCATTTGTCTGGTGACGGTTTAATTATTTCAAGCCCAATTGGATCAACTGCGTACTCACTTGCTGCGGGAGGGCCCATCATTCACCCCGACGTTAAAGCTCTTGTCATGACTCCGATTTGCGCTCATAGCCTTACCCATCGCCCTCTCGTGATGCCCGACAACTACGAGTTAAAAATTAAAGCTGCAAAGGAAAAGGAAATTGTCCGCATCACACTTGATGGTCAACAGGCAATCAGCATGAGCTCTCATGAGCATTTAAAGGTCAGTCGCTCAATGGACAAATCTGTAAAACTCATCCAGAACCCCAACCGCACCTATTTCCGCACTTTGAAAGAAAAATTTACCCATGGTGCTCGAGAACTTAAGTAAAAATCCAAAGATCAGGTTTTCATTGAAGAAAAATCGCATCATTCTTCCGATGAAAACTTTCCGTATTCAAAACTTCTCTATAAAATCAACCTTGCAACAATTCTTGAGAGGGATGATATATGAATCTAAGTAAAAACTTCCAAAATAAGAATCAAAACGAAAATCAAGATCAAAAACATGATCAGAACTTTTCGCTCCCAGGTCTTTATTTAAAAACACTCTCTTTGAAAAATTTTGCGACCTTTGAAAACCAAACAATTGAATTTAATTCTCGATTCAATGCTATCGTTGGAGAAACGGGCTCTGGGAAAAGCCTCATTCTCGATGCACTTCAAATTATCTTTGGAGCTCGGGCAGACAAAAAACTTATCCGTAAAAATTTTGATTTTTCAACAATTGAGGCAACATTTATTTCCTGTGACCCTAAAATCAAACAGTATTTTCATGAAATCGGACACCCTTTTGATGGTGAAGAAATTATTGTCAAAAAAATTATTTACCTCAACGAAAACGCAAAATCATACATCAACTTTCAAGCTTGCAATTCTTCCACATTACAAAATTTTTCAAAACGATTCATTGACCTTGTCGGGCAATTTGAGAATCAAAAACTCCTCAGTGAAGATTACCAACTCATTTTGCTAGATAACTTTGGAAAACTTTCGAAATCAATCATCGACTATCAAAATATTTTTTCGGTATTCAATGAAAAACAAAAGCAACTTGAAAAAATGTTTTCTGAAAAAAAGCAAAAAGAAGAAAGAGAGGATTATATTCGATTTCAGCTTCGCGAAATTTCAGAGCTAAACCCAAGCATTGAAGATGAAAATCAACTTTTGAAAGATAAAGAAATTGTTTTAAATTTGGAAAAACGTCAATCTGTTTATCAATCACTTTCTCAAATTATTTCCGATGATGAATGGAATTTATTAAATCTCTTAAGTCAGGCGATTCAAAAAATTGAAAAAAACTCTCACCTTTTTCGTCCAGAAATTTTGCAAAAAATCATTGAAGCAAAAATCCTTGTTGAAGAAGTAAGTTACGACCTAAGTAAAGACGATCTTGAACAGTATCAAAGCCTAGACATTAATTTTATCATGGATCGCATTGACCATTATCAACGCCTTAAAAGAAAATTTGGGGGCTCGGTTGAACAGCTTGTACAATCATACGAGAAATTTTTACTTGAGGTTGAAAGCCTAGAGCATTCCAGTGAACAAATATTGGAAATATCCAATGAAATTACAGCACTCAATTCAAACCTTCTAAAGTTAGCCCAATCACTACACCAAGAACGTGGGGTATGTGCTGAAAAATTATCCAGCCTCCTAACAGAAAAAGTGCGTGAATTAAAGATGAATGGTGCTTCAATCAAAATTGAACTGACACCCACAAAAGAACTCAACTCCAAAGGCTGTACTAAAATTGAATTTACAGCTGAAACAAATCCAGGTGAAGGGTTTTTTAAAATTAAAGAAATTGCATCTGGAGGAGAACTTTCAAGAATTCTTTTGTCACTAAGGCAAATCTTATCATCCAATGATTCTATTTCCGTTTTTTTGTTCGATGAAATTGAAACCGGAATCGGAGGAGAAACTGCATTGGCCATAGGAAAATCTCTTCAGAATGTTTCAAAACACTCTCAGGTCATATCGATTACCCACCTACCTCAAATAGCACACTTTGCTGATAAGTTAATTTGGGTTTCAAAAGAGACTATCAACCTCGATCATCATTCTCGCACTGTCTCATTGGTTGAAGAAATCTCAGGGGAAAAACTCAATCGCGCTGTTAGAGCGATGAATCCGATCTAATTTTTAAATAAAAATGAAGGAATATTTGAACACACATCTCATTTCCGTTTACATTTTTCGCCATGGGCAAACAGATTGGAACTTAGTTAAACGATGCCAAGGTCACACTGACATTCCCTTAAACTCGCAGGGAATAATTGAAGCAGAAGGTCTTTCCAAACACCTCCATTCCATCAAACTCGATTTAATTTTATGTAGTGATCTTTGCCGTGCCAGGGAAACTGCCGCCAAGGTCAATGCAATTCAGAATACAAAAATTTTGTACTCTAAAGAATTACGAGAAACTTTTTATGGATCTTATGAGGGAATGTTTTTTGATGAATTATCACAAAAAATTCCGCCTGATATTTTTTGCAGAGTGAGGAGCCTAAAAAAAAGCAATTATGATGTCAAATTTCACGACATGGAAACCCGTAGAGAATCTTTAAAAAGATTTTTAAACTATTTTGAACAGCAAATATCGAATACCCCGGCTCGATCAATTGGTATCAGCACGCACGGTGGACTCATTCGAACAGTAATCCACAACACTTGCCTTCCTCTCAATGAATCATTGTCCTATCATCAAGAAGTCGAACAGCACTTACCTATTCCCAACTGCGTTTGTTATCATTTGACGTACGATATAAATCTTAAGACATTTCAATTCGTCGAAAGAATTTATTAAACGGCTAACCTCAATCAGGCTAGTCAAAGCCTTTCGTCAAAAAATACCTTCTCACCACTTCGAACATCATAAAACTGGTATATCTTTTGATTTTCATCCATCGCTGAATCTAACACAATAAAACTTTGCGACTTTGGAGCATATCCATTATTTAAGTACAAAAATCCTTTTGGGGAACAATAAATATCACGAACATGACTATGCCCTGCGACAAAGATGTCAAAATGATTTTTTGAGTGAAATAAATCAAATGATTTTCGAAATTTAAATTTTATTGGTGTGAAATCTTCTTCCAATAAATACCTTTGATTATTTTTTTTCCGAGATTGCTTTGATGCATACTCTCCAATGTTTTTAATGAGAAAATATGGCATAAGGTAGTTTGCATAATATGTTAAGGGCCCTGACGTCACTATTTTTTTGTAAATTCTATAACCACCATTATCGATTTCCACATCATCACCATGGCACATGTGAATTGACTTTCCTCCGACAAAAAAAGTGAATTCTTGGCCATTCTGAAAATTCTTTTTGGGTAATTCTGGAAATGTTTTAAAAAAGTTTTCAAACATTTTTTTCAGATGAAAATCGTGATTCCCTTCAACATAATAAATTTTGATATTTTTAGATAAAATTTGCCTTATAGTTTGAAATATTTTTGAGAATCTATGGAAATATTGCGAGTGAGGCCCTATCATGAGATCAAAAATATCACCCAGCAATACGAAGTCCGTCACACCCAACTGTAAACCATGTTCAAAAAAATTCAGCAAAATACTTTCGGAATCATCCCCAGGAGACTTAACATGGACATCAGATATAATCGCAATTTTCATAATGAAATGTTATCTTATTATTTTGTCCTTAGAAAAGGTAAACTTTGATGAAAATTTTTTTCGACATATTCATTGATAAAGATTTTATCTTGTGTTTGAATTTTTATGAATTTAAAAGCAATTTTTTGCCCACCATAAGGAAGACTGTCGACCTTATAGCGATCAACACTGAAACTATTGACACACTCAACATGAACTTTTATTTTTTTATTTTCCAAATGAATCACAAAGTTTGTAATCATCGCCCCTTTCTCTAGATTAAAGCGATCTGCCTTGGGGATCACTAAAGACAATCCTCCGACGCTGATATCAAAAAGATATTTTTTAAATGTCTGCTTTTGATACTCAAATGTAACATAAGTCGTCTCGGTGGGTTGAACCCTTTCATTTTCTCGGCGATTAAAAAATTGATAATTTTCTGGTATGGAGGTTTTAAATTTTGTATCGTCGATGTATTGATCAATAAAGACATTAAAGGAAATTGAACTTGCAGGGACATAAAGACTTATGACTCTTTTTCCTATAGTTATTTTTCTAAAAAGTTCAACATCTTTTTCTGAGACATAAAACTCAAATTCTCCAATATCCTTTTTGAAAGATTTCAGATAAATATTGCACTTGAAGATCACATCATCGACGTTCTGCCAAACAATGACAGGCAATTTTTTTTGAAAAACGTCCGACATACTCATATCAAAATATTTATCTCGAAGAAGCTCTTTCATAAATTCTCCAGTTTAACTTTGTCCACTTTCAGTTTACCACATTGAGACGTTTCACCAAAAATTCCCCCAGGCTAAGCCTGGGAGATTGGGGTTTAAAACTTGATCTCAACAGGAAAAATCCGAGAACGCACTTGAAAACTAAAATCCAATCAAAACTTACTAAACTGATTGAAGTTTAGTTTTCAAGAAGGCTAAAGGCTAGTTTGGGCGAGGGAGCATAGTTTAGATGCTATGTGACTGAGCCCAAAAATCCGAGAACGCACTTGAAAACTAAAATCCAATCAGTATTTTTAACTTAATAATCTTAACGCGCTCATTGGTATCTGATTCGCCTGAGACAACGTCGACAAGGCTGCATTCTTGATGACGTTATTCGACGCAAGTGCAGCAGAAGAACTTGCAACGTCGACATCTTGTATAACTGATCGCGCCGAATCTTGATTGATAGTTTGTACTTCTAAGTTTTTTACGGTCGATTGCAATCGCGACTGAATGGATCCTAAATTCGATCTCTGTCCAGAAACTTTTTCGATTGCTCCATCAATTGTAGAAATGGAACTTAAAGCATCATCTTTATTTGCAATGTTACTTCCCTGAATTCCAATTTCACTGGATGATGCATTGGTTGATGATGAATCAAACATAATTTGATTTTGTTCTCCAGCAAATGCTCCAACTTGAAAATCAATTTGCCCCTTACCTTCTCCATTGAGCAACTGAGTTCCGTTAAAGGTTGTCGATGCTGATATACGATCAACTTCAGTCATTAGCTGTTGGTATTCTTTATCGAGAAATCCTCTCTCGGTATCCCCAACAGTATCTGAAGCTGCTTGAATTGTTAATTCTCTTAGTCGGACTAAAATATTTGAAGTCTCATTCAATCCCCCTTCGGCAGTTTGAATGAGGGAGATACCATCGTTGGCATTTCGAGTGGCCTGTCTCAACCCTCGAGTTTGTGCTTCTAAATTTGTTGCGATGGCCAGACCTGCGGCATCGTCTGCAGCCTTTGTGATTCTTTTTCCCGATGATAGTCTCTCGAGCTCGGCATTTCCGACTCCAGAAACTTCTTTCATGTTCTTTTGGACTGATTGTGATGCGACGTTTGTAGCAATTCTTAAACCCATAGTATTCTCCTGTTTTGAGAAGTCCCCACTTCTCGTTGTTGATTTTCAATTAATAACTGAACAAGTCCGTCAGTTAAATAACCTATCGTTCAACTCTGGAAAATACTTTAGTATTTTTCTTCACTTTTTTATTTTTTTTTAAAAATAATTCTCAAACCTAAAAAATATTAACACTTAGAAATCTTTCCTTCAGAAGTCTTTCCTTCAGGAACAACTCTTTAAGTTTCCAAAAAAACCCTCCCACCGTATGAGCGGGGAAGTGAGAGGGTTTTGGGCTTAAGAGAGAGACTTAGGAAAATCCTATATCTCTCTAAGCGAATATATTTTTTAACTATGCGACTCTCTCAATTTATTTCAATCATCGATAGCAAATTTGTTTTATTTTTAAAACCCCTTAGAGGAATGATCTCTAAGGGGAAACAACCACACCAACTTCTCAAGACTGCTCGAAAGCTCTTGAAGGAACACTTTGAAAAATAATTTTATAAAAATATCTCACACAAGCTATTAACCTATTAATCTCAATGCAGACATTGGAATTTGATTTGCCTGAGCCAATGTTGAAATCGCAGCACTCTTCACAACGTTATTCGAAGCAAGGGCTGCTGAAGAACTTGCAACGTCCACATCCTGAATGACTGATCGTGCAGAGTCCTGATTTATGGTTTGCACTTCTAGGTTTTTCACTGTGGATGCAAGACGCGACTGAATAGAACCTAGATTTGCTCGTAGTCCTGAAACCTTTTCAATGGCTCCATCCACTTGTGAAATCGAGTCAAGCGCACTGTCTTTTTCAGCGATATTTGTTCCACCGATTCCAATCTCATCCGAGGATGAATTTGATTCTCCAGAATCGAAGGTAATTCTATTTTGGTCACCTGCAAAGGCACCAACCTGGAAATCCATTGAGCCTTTACCTTCACCGTTCAATAAATTTGTTCCGTTAAATGTCGTCGAAGCAGAAATTCGATCGACCTCTGTGACGAGCTGTTGATACTCTTTATCGAGGAATCCTCTTTCTTGATCACCCACAGTGTCTGAAGAGGCTTGAATAGTTAACTCTCTTAATCTCACCAAAATGTTTGTTGTTTCATTCAATCCCCCCTCTGCAGTTTGGATCAATGAAATACCATCATTGGCGTTTCGGGTTGCTTGCCTTAACCCTTTTGTCTGTGCTTCTAAGTTCGTCGAGATCGCAAGACCGGCGGCATCATCCGCAGCCTTTGTGATCCTTTTCCCAGAAGACAATCTTTCCAACTCAGAGTTTCCGACGTTGGATACCTCTTTCAGGTTCTTTTGAACCTGCTGTGAGGCAACATTCGTTGCGATTCTTAAGCCCATAATGTACTCCTTAAAATATCAAGGGTCCCTTCCCTTGAAATGTTAATGTCTGACGTATTTGATCAGACAAAAAACCTATCGGAGTACTCGGTTAAAAACTTTACAACACAACTCAACTATTTTGTTTTTTTGAAGCAAAACAGTGACTTATAAAATAAAAAAGGGCCAGAATGTCTGGCCCTCTTTGATTTCATTTCTTTAAAAATTAACGTTTCAACAAATTAATTAATTAACTTTAAAGCTAATGCACCTGAATTGTTTGCTTGAGACAACACTGAAGTTGCAGAACTCGACAAGATATTGTTCTTGGCCATTTCTGCGGACTCCATTGCAATGTCAGCATCTCTAATTCTTGAATTCGCAGCAGCTAAATTTTCTGAACGAACTTCTAAATTTGAGATTGTTGATTGCAATCTGTTTTGCAATGCTCCCAAATTTGCGCGGTTGGAGTTAACTCTGTTTATGGCACCGTCAATTTTTTCCAAATTTTCTTGAGCGCTTACTTTTGTTAATACTCCAAGACCGTCGACACCGAGAGCTTCAGTCTTTGCATTGGAATCCTGTGGTTTGTATGACAATCGATCATTCTTGGCATCATTTAAAATACCAATTTGGAAATCTAAATCATCACC
>JACCDQ011361929.1_pt1 | contig 14643 bp, 11 predicted proteins | sample 7446031 | NCBI WGS metagenome assembly JACCDQ01 (sample SAMN15323442, study PRJNA562643) | freshwater metagenome | isolation source: river surface water | place: USA:Blue River Watershed | collected 2017-08-17
GGCCCAGGGGTCGGGGCGAAGGGGGGTCAGGGGAGTGGGGCTCGTCATGTCGCAGCTCCTTCAGGCCAGCCGCCGCAGCGGCGCGAGCCCGCCCTGCAGCAGCCGGTGGTCGGCACCGATCGGGCGGATCTGCCCGTGTTCATCGGCTATCCCCATCGAGGCCAGCCAGGCCTCGAACTCGGGCGCGCGCTTCAGGCCGAGCAGCCGGCGCAGCACCAGCGCGTCGTGGAAGGAGGTGCTCTGGTAGTTCAGCATCACGTCGTCCGCGCCCGGGATGCCCATGATGAAGCTCAGCCCGGCCGCGCCGAGCAGCGTCATCAGCGTGTCCATGTCGTCGGAATCGGCCTCGGCGTGGTTGGTGTAGCAGACGTCGCAGCCCAGCGGCACGCCCAGCAGCTTGCCGCAGAAGTGGTCCTCCAGGCCGGCGCGGATGATCTGCTTGCCGTCGTGCAGGTACTCCGGCCCGATGAAGCCGACCACCGTGTTGGTCAGCAGCGGCGAGAACGCCCGCGCCACCGCATAGGCCCGCGCCTCGCAGGTCTGCTGGTCGACGCCGTGGTGCGCGCCGGCCGACAGCGCGCTGCCCTGCCCGGTCTCGAAGTACATGACGTTGTCGCCCAGCGTGCCGCGATGCAGCGACAGCGCGGCCTCGCGGGCCTCGCGCAGCATCGCCAGGTCGATGCCGAAGCTGCGGTTGGTCGCCTCGGTGCCGGCGATGGACTGGAACACCAGGTCGACCGGCGCACCGGCCTCGATCATGCGCAGCGTCTGCGTCACGTGGGTCAGCACGCAGCTTTGCGTGGGCACGGCCCAGGTCTGGATGACCTCGTCGATCAGCTTGACCAGATCGGTCAGCAGCGCGAGGTTGTCGCTCGCCGGGTTGATGCCGATGACCGCATCGCCCGCGCCGTACAGCAGCCCGTCGAGCATCGAGGCGGCGATGCCGGCCGGCGAGTCGGTCGGGTGATTGGGCTGCAGGCGCACGGCCAGATGCCCGGGCAGGCCGATGGTGTCGCGAAAGCGCGTGACCACGCGGCACTTGCGCGCCACCAGCATCAGGTCCTGCACCCGCATGAGCTTGCTGACGGCGGCGACCATCTCGGGCGTCAGGCCCGGGCGCAGCGCGGTGAGCGCGGCCTCGTCGGCCTCGTCCGACAGCAGCCAGTCGCGGAACGCGCCGACGCTCAGGTGCGACACCGGCGCGAACGCGCTGGCATCGTGCGTGTCGACGATCAGCCGCGTGACCTCGTCGTCCTCGTAGGGGATCAGCGCCTCGTCCAGGAAGCGCCGCAGCGGCAGGTCGGCCAGGCACATCTTCGCGGCCATGCGCTCGACCTCGCTGTGCGCCGCCAGCCCCGCCAGCGCGTCGCCGGAACGCGCGGGCGTGGCCTTGGCCATGACGTCCTTCAGGTCCCGGAAGACCCAGTTGATGTGGCCGATGCGGTGCTGGTAGGGCATGGGCACCTAGTCTGCCTTCAACGCTCAGGCCGTGGCGCCAGCCGAGGCATTGGCCGACGCGTTGGCTGCGGCTGTCGCGCTCTGCGATGCCTGCAGCGAGGCGCGCTGCCGGGAGGTGGTCAGGAAGTACAGGTAGCCCAGCGCCATCAGGCCGGCGAAGACCGCCGCCAGCAGCGTGTTGAACCACACCATCGTCACCAGGCACACGCAGGCCAGCACCAGCGCAATGGCCGGCACGATCGGGTAGCCGATCGCCGGGAAGGGCCGTGCCAGCGAGGGTTCGCGCTGACGCAGGCCGAACAGCGAGACCATCGAGGCGATGTACATGACGATCGCACCGAACACGCTCATCGTGACGATGTTGGCCGTCAGCGTCTGGCCGCCGAAGCTGATCAGCTCGTCGCTGAAGATCGCCGCGATGCCCACCACGCCGCCGGCGAGGATGGCGCGGTGCGGCGTCTTGAAGCGCGGGTGCACGGCGGCCAGCCAGCCCGGCAGGTAGCCGTCGCGGGCCAGCGCGAAGATCTGGCGCGAGTAGCCCAGGATGATCCCGTGGAAGGACGCGACCAGGCCGAACAGGCCGATCCAGACGAGCATGTGCAGCCAGCCGCTGTTCTCGCCGACCACCGCCTTCATGGCCTGCGGCAGCGGGTCGTTGATCGACGACAGCTGGGTCCAGTCGCCCACGCCACCGGCGAACACCATCACGCCGATCGCCAGCACGACCAGCGTCACGATGCCGCCGATGTAGGCGATCGGGATGGTGCGCTGCGGGTCCTTGGCCTCCTCGGCGGCCATGGCCACGCCCTCGATGGCCAGGAAGAACCAGATCGCGAACGGGATCGCCGCGAACATGCCCGCCAGCGCGCCGACCGTGAAGGTGTCGCTGCCGGCCCAGCCCTTGGCGACGAAGTTGGCCATCGAGAAGTCGGGCGCGACCACGCCCATGAACACGAGCAGTTCGCCGATCGCGAGGATCGTCACCGCCAGCTCGAAGGTGGCCGCCGTGCGCACGCCCACGATGTTGAGCGTCATGAAGACCACGTAGGCGCCCACCGCCATGAGCTTGGCGTTGGCCCCGGGGAACTGAACCTGCAGATAGGCGCCGATCGCCATCGCGATGGCCGGCGGCGCGAACACGAATTCCACCAGCGTGGCGAAGCCGGCGATGAAGCCCGCCGTCGGCCCGTAGGCCCGCCGCGCATACGCGTAGGGCCCGCCGGCATGGGGAATCGCGGTGGTCAGCTCGGTGAAGCTGAAGATGAAGCAGGTGTACATCAGCGCCACGACAAGGGCGACGACCAGGAAGCCGAGCGTGCCCGCGCTGCCCCAGCCGAAGCTCCAGCCGAAATACTCGCCGGAGATGACCAGGCCGACCGCCAGGCCCCACAGGTGCCACGTGTTCAACGTGGGCTTGAGATGTTGTTCCATGTGCGTGTGCTCCACGAGAGAGGGTGTGCGAGGTCCCGATGGTTGTCGCCGCCCGGTGTGGCGGCTATCCAGTTTTGGCAGCGACTGCGGGATGACGCGGGCTTGTCCGTGGCCTGACGTTTGCTAGATGCTGGGACACGCCCCCGAGGAGGCCCCATGTCCGTGCACATGAACCCGTCCGCCCAAGAGTCCTTCGGCATGCAGGCCGCCAAGCCCGCCTTTGGCACGCGGGCCGCCCGCACCGGCGATGTCGACGAGCAGGCCGCCCTGCTCGACGGCTGGAACCAGAGCTACGCGCAGCTGTCGGCCGGCCGCTTCGACGGCCAGATCGAGGAGGCGTGGCTCGACGGCGTGCACCTGTTCGTCGAATCGACCAGCCGTCGCCTGATGCAGCGCGGCGTGCTGGAGGCCGGCCGGCTCGCGATCGGCCTGCCGCTGCAGTCGGGCCACGGGCCGGCGGTGTTCTGCGGCAGCAGCGACTGGGGCACGGGCGACGCGGCGCGCTACTGCGGCTTCTCGGGCGCGGACGGATTCGAGTACTACACGCCCGAGGGCCTCGCCATGGCCGGCCTGGAGCTGTCGCGCGACGAGCTGCTGGCGCTGGCCACCGACGACGAGCGCGAGCGCATCGACCGCGTGGCCGCCCGGGCGGGGCTGCATCTGGCCGCGCCGGGCAGCGTCAGCGGGCTGCGCGACTTCATGCAGGGCACCTTCGAGATGCTGCGCACGCGGCCCGCCCTGCTCGACGACGCCGCCGTGCGCGAGCGTCTGCGCCATGCCGCGCTGTCCAACGCGCTGGAGGCGCTGGTGCGGGGCGGCGAGGCCGACGAAGGCGTCGACCTGCCCGCCCCGCAGCGGGCCTGGCAACTCGTCGAAGGCGCGCGCACCCTGATCCAGCAGGAGGCCGAATCGCCGCTGACCGTGGCCCAGCTGTGCGTCACGCTGGGTGTCAGCCGGCGCACGCTGCAGTCGGCCTTCCAGCAGGTGCTGGGCATGGCGCCGGCGGCCTTCCTGCGCGCGGTCCGGCTGGCCGGCGCCCGGCGCGCGCTGCGCAGCGCGGCCACCGTGACCGAGGCGGCGGCGCAATGGGGCTTCTGGCACTTCAGCCACTTCGCGCAGGACTTCCGCCGCATGTATGGCGAGCTGCCGTCGCAGGCCTGGAGGCGGCTGCGCCAGCCGCGCCAGCCGCGTCACTGAGTCGCCCGGCAGGGGCTTGCGCTCGGTCGGGATAATCCCGCGCGTGGAACCCGACCTGAAGAAACATCGCGTCGTCGTCGGCCTGTCCGGCGGCGTGGACTCGGCCGTCAGCGCCTGGCTGCTCAAGCAGCAGGGCCACGAGGTCGTCGGCCTGTTCATGAAGAACTGGGAAGACGACGACGACAGCGAGTACTGCTCGACCCGGCAGGACTGGCTCGATGCGGCCTCGGTCGCCGACGTGATCGGCATCGACATCGAGCACGTCAACTTCGCCGCCGACTACAAGGACCGCGTGTTCGCCGAGTTCCTGCGCGAGTACTCGGCCGGCCGCACGCCCAATCCGGACGTGCTGTGCAATGCCGAGATCAAGTTCAAGGCCTTCCTCGACCATGCCATGCGGCTGGGCGCCGAGCACATCGCCACCGGCCACTACGCCCGCGTGCGACACGACCCGGCCAGCGGCCTGCACCAGCTGCTCAAGGGGCTCGATCCGCTCAAGGACCAGAGCTACTTCCTGCACCGGCTCAACCAGGCGCAGCTGGCGAAAACGATGTTCCCGGTCGGCGAACTGCCCAAGACCGAGGTGCGCCGCATCGCCGCCGAGATCGGCCTGCCGAACGCGCGCAAGAAGGACTCGACCGGCATCTGCTTCATCGGCGAGCGGCCGTTCCGCGAGTTCCTCAACCGCTACCTGAGCCACCAGCCCGGTCCGATCAAGGACGACCGCGGGCGCACGCTGGGCGAGCACGTCGGCCTGAGCTTCTACACGCTGGGCCAGCGCAAGGGCATCGGCATCGGCGGCATCAAGGACAAGCGCGCGCCGCGCGGCGGGGGCGACCACGAGCCGTGGTTCGTCGCCCGCAAGGACATGGCCGCCAACACGCTCTACATCGTGCAGGGCCACGACCACCCGTGGCTGCTGGCGCCGCGCCTGAGCGCCGACGACGCGAGCTGGGTCTCGGGCCAGCCCCCCGCGCCCGGCCTGGGCGCGCACGGCGGTCTGGCCGCCAAGACGCGCTATCGGCAGGAAGACGCGCCGTGCAACGTCACCGCCGTCGACGACCACAGCCTGTCGCTCACGTTCGCGCAGGACCAGTGGGCCGTCACGCCCGGCCAGAGCGTCGTGCTCTACCAGGGCGAGGTCTGCCTGGGCGGGGCGGTGATCTCGGGCACGCACGCCCAAGATTGACCCACGTCAAGCCGCCGCACGCATCCCCTGGCAGATTCGCGGCAGCGGGCCCGGTCTTGACCCACGTCATTGCCGAGGAAAAGGGCAACCGGTAATGTCCAGGACAGATGGGCGCCGTTCGATTCGGCGGGCCTGTCACGTTCCGCTCCTTGTCGACTCGCTGGCAAGGTCTTGCAGGCTACAAAAAGGGGAATCGACATGGATGTGTCGCCGATTCCGGTCGACGAATGGCATCGCCTGGCCACGCTGCATCGGCTGCGTGTCCTTGACACGAGCCCTGAGCCTGCCTTCGATGCCCTGGTGGAGGCGGCCGCAGCCGCCCTGCATGTCCCGGTGGCGATGGTCAGCCTGATCGATGCCGACCGGCAGTGGTACAAGGCCAGCCTTGGCATCGACCGCTCGATGCGCCAGACCTCGCGCGAGATCGCGTTCTGCGGCCATGTGGTGGCCCGGGGCGAGCCGCTGGTGGTGTCCGACGCCCGGCAGGATCCGCGCTTTGCCGACAACCCGCTGGTGACGGGCGAGCCGCACATCCGCTTCTATGCCGGCGCGCCGCTGCGGCTGGTCGACGGCTCGTGCGTGGGCGCGTTGTGCGTCATCGACCGCCAGCCGCGTGAGATCGACGCCGCCGGGCTGGACGTGCTGTGCAGCCTCGCCCGGGCGGTGGTCCATGCCCTGGAGGCGCGGCTGGTGCGGGTGCTCGAACACGAGACCCGCAGCGCCCTGCAGCGCAGCGAGGAGACCTTCCGCCTGCTGGCCGAGAACACCACCGACGGCCTGGCGATCTTCGAGGGCGGCGCGATCCGCTACACCTCGCCGTCCTACGCCCGCATGATGGGCGACGAGCCCGAGATCGGCTCGACCGGCCGCAGCGAGGCCGCCATGTTCGAGCGGGTCCATCCGGACGACCGCACCCTCGTGGCCGAGGCGGTGCGCTCCGCGATCGAACGCCGGCTGCCGCACCAGGTCTATTGCTACCGGGTCCGCCACCAGCGCGGCCACTACTTCTGGCGCGAGGACTCGACCCGCTTCGTCTACGGCGACGACGGCCAGCCCGAACGGGCCTACATCGTCAGCCGCGACATCACCCAGCGCAAGCTCGACGAGGCGCGCATCGCCCACCTGTCGCTGCACGACACGCTGACGGGCCTGCCCAACCGGCTGCACATCCAGCGCAGCTTCGACGCGCTGTGCGCCCGTCTCCACCAGGAAGGCCGCCGGGGCGCGCTGCTGCTGCTGGACGTCGACCAGTTCAAGGAACTCAACGACACGCGCGGACATGACGTGGGCGACGAGATGCTGCGCCAGTGGGCCCGACGGCTGGAGGCCGGAGCCGACAACGCCGGCTTCGGCCTGACCGCCGGGCGGCTCGGCGGCGACGAGTTCATCGTGCTGGTCGACCTGGGCGCGGAGGTGCGCTGCGATGCCGAGGCCGCCAGCCGCGCCTCGGCCATCGGCGCGGGCCTGCTGCGCCAGCTCGCCGAGCCGCTGGCCGGCGCGCTGGTGCGCCACCGCGCGACGGCCAGCATGGGCGTGGTCCTGCTGCCCGGCGTGGACGCGAGCTTCGATCGCGCGATCCAGCAGGCCGACATCGCGATGTACGAGGCCAAGTCCGCCGGTCGCGACACCCTGCGGCTGTTCACCCCGGCGCTGGAGGAATGCCTGGCCCAGCGCATCGCCCGTGGCCTGGACCTGCGCCGCGCCGTGCCCGACGGCCAGCTGCGCCTGCACGTCCAGCCGCTGGTCGACCGGACCGGGCGCTGCATCGGCCATGAGGCGCTGGTGCGCTGGCAGCACCCGCAGCTCGGGCTCCTGGCGCCGGGCGAGTTCATCGGCCTGGCCGAGGCCACCGGCCTGATCGACGAGATCGGCCTGTGGGTGCTCGAACAGGCCTGCAGCCAGCTGGTCGCCTGGCAGGCCATGCCCGACCGGGCCCACATGACGCTGGCCGTCAACGTCAGCGCGGTGCAGCTGCGCCATCCGGAGGTCGTCGAGCGCATCGCCGCCGTGCTGCGCCGCAGCGGTGCGCCGGCCAACCGGCTGACGCTGGAGCTGACCGAGTCGGTGCTGCAGCACGACATCGACGACGTGATCCGCAAGCTGCAGGCGCTGCGCGCCATGGGCATCGGGCTGGCGCTGGACGACTTCGGCACCGGCTATTCGTCGCTCAGCTACCTGCAGCGCCTGCCGCTGACCGCCGTCAAGATCGACCGCTCCTTCATCCGCGACATCGACGCCGACGGCCACGACGAGGCCATCGCCCGCACCATCGTCCAGCTCGCCGGCACGCTCGGGCTGCGCGTGGTGGCCGAGGGGGTCGAGACCCGCAGCCAGTTCGACCGCGTCGCGGCGATCGGCTGCGACGCCTTCCAGGGCTACCTGTTCGGCCGCCCTCAGCCGTTGGGCTGACCCGCCGGGCTGACCTGCCGGGCGCCAGGCGCCCCGACAGGTGTGCGCACAGCGAACATTTCGTGGGCTTGCGCCACCCCGGCGCTACGCTTCCTTGACCTGACGCAGGTTGTGCCAGGTTCAAGCCGCGTGACATGCCCGATCACCCCAGACCCGCTGCGCCCACGACTGCGCCCACGACTGCGCCCGAGGCGACGTCCGCCGCCTCGCCGCGCGACTTCGTGGCCGCGCTGGAAAGCGGTCTGCTGGTCATCGAGGCCTTCGACCAGGACCGCCCGCGCCTGTCGATCAGCGAGGTCGCCCAGCGCGCCGGCCTGACCCGCGCCGCCGCGCGCCGCCACCTGATCACGCTGACGCAACTGGGCTATGTGCACCAGCAGGGCCGCCAGTTCGAGCTGACTGCCAAGGTGCTGCGCTTCGGCCAGTCCTACATGCATTCGGCCCGCCTGCCGCGCCTGCTGCAGCCCCAGCTCACCCGCATGGCGCTGGCGCTGCAGGAGGCCAGCTCGGCCGGCGTGCTCGACGGCGACGACGTCATCAGCGTCGCGGCGGCGACCGCCGGGCGGGTCGTCTCGGCCACCCTGCAGCCGGGCACCCGCGTGCCGGCCTGGTGCACCGCCAACGGCCGCGTGCTGCTGGCGGCGCTGCCCAACGAGGCGCTGGACGCCTTCATCGCCCGCCAGTCCATGCTGCCGCTGACGCCGCAGACCCTCACCCAGCGCGACCGGCTGCGGCTGGAGGTCGAGCGGGTGCGCGTGCGTGGCTACGCGCTGGTCGACCAGGAACTCGAACCCGGCCTGCGCACGCTGTCGGTGCCGCTGCGCAACTTTCGCGGCGAGGTCGTCGCCGCGATCAACGTCAGCGCCCACGCCGGGCGCATGAGCACCGCCGAACTGCTCGACCGCTGCCTGCCCATGCTGCTGGAGGTGCAGGCGCACCTGCGGCAGTTCCTGTGACCCTTAGAACACGACGGAGACACGCCCCATGACCCAGCCGACCCCCATCCCCTCGCGCACCCAGGTCGCCATCATCGGCGCCGGACCGTCCGGCCTGCTGCTCGGCCAGCTGCTGCACAAGGCCGGCATCGACAACGTGATCCTGGAACAGCGCAGCGCCGACTACGTGCTCGGCCGCGTCCGGGCGGGCGTGCTCGAACAGGTCTGCGTCGACCTGCTCGACGAGGCCGGCGTGGGCGAGCGCATGCACCGCGAGGGCCTGGTCCACCACGGCATCGAGCTGATGTTCTCGGGCCAGCGCCACCGCATCGACCTGTCGGCGCTGACCGGCGGCAAGTCGGTGATGGTCTACGGCCAGACCGAGGTCACGCGCGACCTGATGGACGCCCGCAAGGCCCACGGCGCGCCGATCGTCTACGAGGCCGAGGACGTCGCGCTGCACGGCTTCGACGGTGATGCGCCGACGGTCACCTACCGCAAGGACGGCGTCGAACACACCCTGGCCTGTGACCACATCGCCGGCTGCGACGGCTTCCACGGCGTCTCGCGCGCGAGCGTGCCGGTCGGCGCGATCCGACAGTTCGAGCGCGTCTACCCGTTCGGCTGGCTCGGCATCCTGGCCGACGTGCCGCCGGTGTCCGACGAGCTGATCTACGCCAACCACGCGCGCGGCTTCGCCCTGTGCAGCATGCGCAGCGCCTCGCGGGTGCGGCTCTACGTGCAGTGTTCGCTGCAGGACAAGGTCGACGACTGGAGCGACGAGCGCTTCTGGGCCGAGCTGAAGTCGCGCCTGGACCCGCAGACCGCCGAGCGCCTGCCCACCGGTCCGTCGTTCGAGAAAAGCATCGCCCCGCTGCGCAGCTTCGTCGCCGAGCCGATGCGTTTCGGCCGCCTGTTCCTGTGCGGCGACGCGGCCCACATCGTCCCGCCCACGGGCGCCAAGGGCCTGAACCTCGCAGCGGCCGACGTGCGCTACCTGAGCCGCGCGCTGATCGAGCACCACGCCGACAAGTCCGATGCCGGCCTGGACGACTACTCCCGCAAGGCCCTGCGCCGCATCTGGAAGGCCGAGCGCTTCAGCTGGTGGATGACCAGCCTGATGCACCGCTTCCCCGCCGGCCCCGGCGACAGCGGCGACGTCGGCCACCGCATGCAGACCGCCGAGCTGGACTACCTCGTCCACTCGCCCGCGGCGATGACCTCGCTGGCCGAGAACTACGTGGGGCTGCCGTTCGAGGAGTGAGTCAGGCGGGGAGGGGCGGGGCGCTGGCGGCGCCGGTCGCGCCGGAGTCGACCTCCGCGAACATCATCGCGGCCGGCAGTTCCAGCTCGACGCTGGCCAGATGCACGGTCTGGCCGGTGTCGAAGGGGTGCAGCACCCACAGCCCATCCGCGCCCTTGCGGTAGACCTCGCAGCGACGCCGGACCAGATCGACCAGCAGGTACTCGCGCAGGCTGTCGACCTGCCGGTAGGCCGCGAACTTGTCGCCACGGTCGTAGGCGGCGGTCGACGGCGACAGGACCTCGACGATCAGCATCGGCTCGCGCTTGTCCTGCCGCCGCTCGCGGTCGGCGGCGCTGCAGGTCACCAGCACATCCGGGTAGAACGACGCATCGGCCGCGTCGATGCGCAGCTTCATGTCGGCCATGTAGGCCCGGCAGGGAGAATCGCGCAGGTGCTGGTGCAGGGCGACGAACACGTTGCCCGTCACCGTCACGTGATGGTCCTCGGCGCCGGCCATGTCGTAGACCTCGCCGCGCAGGAACTCGCGTTTCTCGGTCTGGGTGGCGTCCCAGGCCAGGAACTCGTCCAGCGTCATCCGGGGATGTTGAATGAGTGCGCTCATCGTCGTGCTCCGGTCGGACCTCACGGAGGCCGTGTGGCAGCATAACCCCGCACCTTTCGAGCCTGCCGACATGTCCGTGTCCGACCTGCCTCCCTCCAAGACGATGCCGTCGTGGCGCTTTCGGCTCGCACGCCTGCTCGGCGACTGGGTCCTCGAGGTCGATCGCGACAGCCTTCGGGCCGATGCGCAGGCGGCCCTGCTCGGGGCCTTGCTGGTGTTGCCGCAGGGCATCGCGTTTGCCGCGCTGGCGGGTTTGCCGGCGCAGTACGGGCTGTATTCGGCGGTGGTGCCGTGCATCGTCGCGGCGCTGGCCGGGTCGAGCCGGCATGTCATGAGCGGGCCGACCAACGCGAACTCGCTGGCGCTGGCCGCCATGCTGGCGCCGCTGGCGGCGACCGGCTCGGCGCACTACATCGAGCTGGCGCTGATGGTCACGCTGATGGTGGGCGCGATCCAGCTGGGCATCGGTGCCATGCGGCTAGGCCGTCTGGCCGACTTCATCTCGCCGGCGGCGCTGCTGGGCTTCACCGGCGGGGCGGCCCTGCTGATCGGCCTGCACGCGCTGCGCGATGCGACCGAGTCCGGCGTGCCGGCCGGCATGGGTGCGCTGCGCACCTTGTGGACGCTGCTGACGACCGGATCGGCCAGCCATCCGCTGGCGCTCGCCGTGGCCGCACTGGCGCTGATCGGCGCGATGCTGTCGCGGCGGCGCTGGCCGCGCAGTCCGCACCTGCTGATCGGGCTGGTGCTGGCGAGCGTGGCGGGCGCGCTGGCCAGCGCGCTGTGGCCGCAGCAGGCGCCGCTGGTGCGCACGGGCGCCTTGCCCAGTCCGTGGCCGTCACCGCATCTGCCACAGGTCGCCTGGCATGAACTGGCCGAGCTGTTCGACAAGGCGCTGGCGCTGTCGGTCATCGCGCTGGGCCAGTCGCTGTCGATCGCCAAGGTGCTGGCCGCACGGTCGGGCCAGCGGCTGGACGTCAACCGCGAGTTCGTCGGCCAGGGCCTGTCCAACCTGGTCGGCGGCGTGATGCAGTGCTACCTGTCGTGCGGCTCGCTCAACCGGTCCCTGCCCAACCTGCAGGCCGGCGCGCGCACGCCGCTGGCCGCCGTGGGTTCGGCGGTGCTGCTGCTGGCGCTGGTCGCGCTGCTGGCCGATGCGCTGGCGCAGATCCCGCGCGCGGCCATCGCCGGGCTGCTGCTGCTGGTAGCGGCTTCGTTGCTGGACCTGTCGGCCTGGCGCCACCTCTGGCGCATCGACCGGGCCGAGTTCTTCGTCGCGCTGGCCACCTTGCAGGCCACGCTCACGCTGCGGCTGGAAAGCGCGATCCTGCTCGGCGCGGGCCTGTCGCTGCTGGTCTACCTCTACCGCAGCTCGCGCCCGGCGATGCGGCTGATGGGCTTTGACCGCACGGGCGCCGAGCGGCGTTTCATCGTCCGCGCCGACACGCCCGGCGCGCTGCCCGAATGTCCGCAGCTGCACCTGCTGCGCATGGAGGGCTCGATCTATTTCGGCGCCGCCTCGCACGTCGACGAGCACCTGCACGCGCTGCGCCAGTCGCCCACGCCACGGACGTCGCCGCGCCACCTGCTGGTCATGGCCAAGAGCATGAACTCGCTGGACAGCGCCGGCGCCGAGGTCTGGGAGCGCGAGCTGCGCGAACGCCGCGCGATGGGCGGCGACCTGCACTTCCACCGGCCGCGCCCGCAGGTCGTCGAGCTGTGGCGGCGCAGCGGCTTTCTCGACCGGCTCGGGCCCGGCCACATCCATGCCGACAAGCGCAGCGCGCTGGCCGCCATCCACCCGCGGCTCGATCCCGCCATCTGCGCGCGCTGCCCGGCGCGGGTGTTCTGGGAATGCCAGAACGACGACCCGGGCGCGGCGATCTGAACGCCCGGGCGGCGCAGGTCCATCGCGCGTAACCCCCGTGTTGATCGGGGACAGCGTCGTTTCTGGGAACATCGCCAGATGCTTCCGACACCACTCGCCCGCGCGCTGCGCCGCCTGTTCCGTCCGACCGCCCTGATCGTGCTGGCCCTGCTCGGCGCGGCCGTCACGGTGGGCTGCGCCAGCCTCGACGAGCGCCAGCGTGCCTGGATCTTCCAGCCCGGCAAGTCGACCTGGGGCGGCAGTGCGGCCGCCGCCGAAGGCATGGACGAGGTCTGGATCGACTACCGCGACAGCCAGGACCGGCCCGTGCGCCTGAACGCCCTGTGGCTGGACCAGCCGCGCGCGGACGCGCCCGTGCTGCTCTACCTGCACGGCGCGCGCTGGACCGTGCGCAGCAGCGCGATGCGCATGCGCCGGCTGCACAGCCTGGGCTACGCCGTGCTGGGCATCGACTACCGCGGCTTCGGCCTGAGCACCGACGAGCTGCCGTCCGAGCAGAGCGCCGTCGAGGACGCCCGCGCTGCCTGGGACTGGCTGGCGCGCGAGCGGCCCGGCCGCAGCCGCACCGTGTTCGGCCACTCGCTGGGCGGGGCCATCGCGGTGGCGCTGGCCGCGCAGGTGCACGACGAGGCCGGCGTGATCGTCGAGGGCACCTTCACGTCCATCCCGGACGTGGTGTCCACCTTCCGCTGGGGCTGGCTGCCGGTCGGCCCGCTGATCACGCAGCGCTTCGAGGCCGTCGAGCAGGTCGCGCACATCGGCTCGCCGCTGCTGGTCGTGCACGGCAGCGAGGACCGCCTGATCAAGCCCGAGCTGGGCCGCGCGCTGTACGACCGTGCGCGAGAGCCCAAACGCTACGTGCTGGTCGAGGGCGGCTCGCACCACAACACCAACGCGGTCGGCCTGGACCGCTACCGCGAGGCGGTGGCCGAGCTGTTCGGCATCGCGCAGCCCGATGCCGATGCCCTGACCGATACCGCGACGCGCTGATAAGGTCACATGCCATGAAGAGCCACACCTACACCCTGCGCGTCGAGTTCGGTGACTGCGACCCGGCGCAGATCGTCTGGTTTCCCAACTTCTTCCGCTGGGTCGACGCGGCCAGCCGCCACTTCTTCGTCCAGTGCGGCCTGCCCGACTGGAAGACCACCGAACGCGAGCGCGGCATCCTGGGCACGCCGCTGGCCGACACGCAGGCGAAGTTCCTGCGCCCGGCCTCCTACGGCGACGTGCTGCAGATCGAGAGCCACGTCAGCGAATGGCGTCGCCGCAGCTTCGTCATGAAGCACCAGATCCGCCGCGCCGATGTCGTCCTCGTCGAGATCACCGAGGTTCGGGTCTTCGCCCGCCGCAAGGGCGACGGCAGCGACCCGCACGCGATCGAGGCGGTGGCGGTGCCGGAGGATTGGCGGGCGATGTGCGAGTGAGGTTCGGGTGACCTTCGGGTGACCTTCGGATGATGGGTCCCGGCCTCGCCTAGAACCTCGTCTCGGTCCCCGGCGCCCGCATCCGTTGGTGGATCGCGCGGGCGTGCTGGACCCAGCCGTGGGTTTCCCAGCGCCAGTACATCAGCGCGCCGCGGATCCATTCGTCGGCGGCGTAGGCGATCCAGATGCCGACCAGGCCGAAGTGGCGGCCCAGCACCACCGAGCCGACGCCGAGCACCAGGATCAGCGAGGCGATGCTGGCGCTGACCGGGAAGATCACGTCGCCGGTCGAGCGCAGGGCGCCCAGCACGACGAGGTTGGCGACCCGGCCGGTCTCCAGCGCGAAGGAGATCCACAGCAGCGTCTGCGCGGCCTGGATCACCGCCGGGTCCCGCGTGAAGATGCGCATGATCCACGGCGCGCCGGCCGCCGCGATCAGGGCCAGCGTGCCCGATGCCAGCAGGCCGTTGCGCAGGCCCTTGCGCACGAGCTGGTGGGCGTTGCGGAACTCGCCCGCGCCGATCAGGTGGCCGACCATGATCTCGCAGGCCCAGCCGATGGCCAGGCTGATCAGCAGCACGTACTTGAGCGTCTGCAGCGTGTAGGCCTGGGTGGCCAGCGCGGCCACGCCCAGGCGGGCGGCGGCCGACAGCGACATCATGAAGGAGATGCGGTAGGCCAGCTCCAGCGCCGCCCCCGGCACCCCGATGCGCAGCACCGGCATCAGCGCGCGCGCCGGGCAGACGTACCAGTCGCGCCGGTGCGGCACGAGCTTGAGCCGGCTGCGCCACAGCCACAGGTGCAGCCACAGGCCGAAGGCGCGGCTGAGCGTCAGCGCCAC
>JACCDQ010283258.1_pt1 | contig 14642 bp, 14 predicted proteins | sample 7446031 | NCBI WGS metagenome assembly JACCDQ01 (sample SAMN15323442, study PRJNA562643) | freshwater metagenome | isolation source: river surface water | place: USA:Blue River Watershed | collected 2017-08-17
AATCCATTGGCAACACCAATAACATTTTTTGAGCCTATATATGAAGAAAGCTCCGCCTCGAATTGACTTACTCTATTTCCTAATAAATACCAACCTGAATCAATTACTTCAGCTGCTACTGCTTTTAACTCAGCACTGTACTGAGCGTTCATTTTTTGTAGATCAAGGAATTTAATCATTTTCTTGGTTTGTATACATTATTTTTCCCTCCTCAGAAAAGAATCCTTTTTGTTTAGCTGGATTGCCAAACCATATAGAATTTGCTGGAACGTCTTTAGTGATAACACTACCTGCGCCAATAAGACTCCCTTCTCCAATTATTCTGCCGGCTAAAATTGTGGTATTAGCACCAATTGAGGCTCCTTTTTTTATTATAGTTTGGGCAAACTTCTCTGGATATACTTTAGATTTTGGATATAAGTCGTTGGTAAATGTCACATTGGGACCAATGAAAACATTATCCTCTATCCGAATTCCATCCCAAATTTGAACTCCTGGTTTGATTGTTACGTTGTCTCCAATGAAAACATCATTTTCAATAAATACGTGACAATTGATATTGCAATTTCTGCCTATTACCGCTTCGCGAAGGATAACAACAAATTGCCAAATAGTAGTTTGATCGCCTATGTTTTTCGTTTGAACATCTGCAAGTTTGTGAATCATTTGTTTTCCTTAAAAAATTTGAATTCCTGGTAATTTCTAATGTAATCATTCTCATTATATTCCTGAGAGGCTAAAACAAGACAAATAGAACCACTTGAAAAATCTATTAATTCCCTCCATAATCCTGGTGGTAAAAGAAGTGCTTTGTTTGGATTGTTTAAAGTAACTTCTCGTTTATTTAACCCATCATCAAGTATGATTTTAAAACTTCCACTTGCCGCAATAATTAGTTGTCGTAACTCTTTGTGAGCATGCCCTCCCCTATCAGATCCTGCCGGGATGTCGTATAAATAATAAATACGATTTACATCAAAAGGAATAATCTTGTTGTTTTCCACAATAGAAATATTTCCTTTTTCACTGCATATTTTGGGTAATTCTATGAGAATTACGTCTGATACTTTTGAATGATATGCTTCTTTTATTGACATGATTTAAAGTCATTAAAATCGCGTAAGTAATCTGATTCGTTGTATTCCGAATTACTAAGATGAAGAGCAAAACTATTCGTTGAGAAGTTTTCCATATGCCTCCAAGTTTTTGGAGGTAGATAAATTGCAATACTTGGTGAATTCAAGTTTATCCTGACCTCGGAAAAATCAGGATTAGTAATTACCAAATCAAAGGATCCACTGAGTGCCACTATTATCTCTTTCTGTGATTTATATGCATGTCCACCTCGAATTTCTCCACTCGGCACATCATAAGTCCAAAATACCCTCTCAATTTTAAAGGGTACTTGTTCTGGGTATTGAAGGAACGTTAAATTTCCTCTAGGGTCAGTGATTTTTGGTAATAAAATGACTTTGTATGGCATTGTTAAATAGATTTTATATATTTCATTGCCATAAAAATCAGTATTGTCAAAAAGGTAAATATGATAAAAAAGATTACCGTGGCCTTAAATTTACCTAATGTATCAACTTTAAGTGGTAAAATAGGATCATCAATAATTTCTATTATGGGTTCTTCTTGTTCTCTCTGTATTTTAGTGACTTCCAAATTTTGTATAACACTAGCATACATGTTTTTCAAGACATCTACATCAATCTGTTTCTTGACCTGATTTGTTTTATAGCGCATTAATGGTGTGTGGCTATTCATATCTGTTTCAAAAGCTAAGGTGGTGATAGAACCGTCTAACAAACCTCTAATTGAGTCTCTTTTATTCGTTAACTCTTTCTCAGCTCTAAGTAATTTGCCAATCTTTATTTCTAAATACAAATCAATGGCATTTTTTACTAATGCTTTTGAAAATAAATAGGCCCATTGCTCATTCACATCCTTGACATCAAGATTTATAATTGTTGTTTTTTTATCTAACCTTTCCGCGACAATTTGTTGTTCTCTGATGTTTTTAGTTATCGATAAAAGTAGACTGTCTTGTGCCCTATTAAAAACAACAGAATCAAGAATTTTTGGATAATATTTTATTTTTTTCTCCCTAAGATCTGTCTCAAAATGGTTCTTTAAATACGCATTTAACAAATTGTCTCCTTTTAAATCTTTTTGAGGTTCTTTCAAGGATAGGTGTATGATTCGATTTGATTTCATTAAAAATAATACGTTCTCACCACCAAACATCCCACTGCTAGAACTCGTTGGTATATCTCCAAGACCTAGAGAACTGGCTAAACCACCTAATGCACCACCTGAACCATTTTTTTGTTCAAGGGTAAAACTCACACTAGATGTGTAAGTAGGCATTGTGAAATATTTAGCGTACCCAAATCCTAATGCTCCGCCTATTATTCCCGCAATAATGATTCGCCATTTATAACCCCACAAATAGCCAATCCAATCTTTAGCTTTTAAAATCAGTTCCTTCAAACTGATTTCTTCTTGTTTAGTTTCTTGGTTGTTAAGTTGCTCAGACATCCTATAATTGTTTAAGCAGTAAGCTAATAGTTAAAATAGAAGATATCGCCTGGAAAGATCTTGTAAAAATGGCGTCAAAATCCACATCTTTCTTCTCTTCCTTAATTTTCTCCTCGCTCTTTTTGGTAATCACAATTTCTCCACCGTTAAGTACGCTTGGGTAGTCATTGAAAACCCCTAATATACGTTTTGTTCCGTCTACTTGGCCAGATGGGTAGGCCACTGCAACTGAGCGCTTGTCGGCGTCTCTGTCGAAGCCGCCAGCGTATTCTCTGATATACCACCTTGCTGATTTTTTACCTTGATACACAAATTGCATACGAACAATGGCAACCGTATCAATTTGCGGGTATTGCGTGCCTTCTAAACGGATGCCAAAGGTGTTTTGGTAAGGCAGAATGCTAACCACATCGCCGCTCATTAAAATTGGGTTGCGTTTGTTAGAGCGTTTGTGGCGCAGAGCTTTTTTGAGGTCAACCCCGATTGGGCCAATGTCGTTGGCGCTTCGGTAAATCACTGCAAGCTCTTTGCTGGCCAAAGCATTGAGGCCTCCTGCTTCGGCAATGAGGTCGGTTAAGCGATAAACCTTAGCCGGCATTGGGTAGCTGCCTGGGTATTTCACCTCTCCTGCTACTTCTACTTGCTTGGTGGTGTTGTACAACATAAGGTCACGCACCAAAACTTGGTCAAACGGAAGCAAGGTAAAGTTGGCGTTTTTACCAATAATATTATAGTTGGTATCTAGCTTCAAGACAATACGCTCATAGCCAGAACCGCGCTTGTTACTATAGTTGAGTCTGAAAATTTCTACCCTTGAAAGATCTGCCGATGATTTTTTACCACCTGCCATCAAAAGCACATCTTTGAGTTTGAGGTCTGAGCTGTAGGGCATGCTTTGTGGCTTTTGCACAGAACCACCCACATTAATATTAGCAGCAACACTATAGACGCTTTTATCATAGATCATCAAATGATCGCCAGCGCGCAGGGTTAAGGCATTACTGGTGTCTTTTAGGTTTACTTTGAAATATTGGTAGCTGTCTGGGGTGTACCAATCACGGCGGCGTACATAAGCAATATCTGATGCTGTTGGCAATAAACCGCGGCCTAAGCCCAAGGCGTCAGACAACTGTAGTTCATCGCCGAAGGCCATTTCTCTTTCAAATGGTTCACGCACTGCCCCACTCACTTCAATTTTAGCGGCGTTTAAATACTCCAAGCGGTCAAAAACCCTGAGGTGGTCACCCGCCATTAAAAGCGTGCTACCATCTTTGGAAGGCACTACCGCAATATATTCTAGGTGGCCAGGTTTGGTGAGGTTTTGTCTTAAAATGTAGGCGGTGTCGGTGGCCGTGGCTTTTAAGCCGCCTGAAAGTGCCAAGGCGTCAGCAACACTCACCGCATCTTTCAATGACAACAGCTTTTTGAACGGCATGCGCACCGCGCCACTCACCTCAACTTGTTGTTGGTCAGTGTAAACCGAAAGATCAAATACATTGATTTTATCTTTCTTTTCCAAGACAAAACCCGCTGCTGCAGCGCTATCTACTTTTATAATTCTTTGGGTACCGTCTAGCAAAGTGCGCTCAACAAAATAAACTTCTTTAGAGGCCTGATTTTTGAGCTGTGCCTTTTGAAGCAAGGCCCCCAATGTTAAACTAGGCGTTAGTTCATAGGTACCTGGGTAATACACAGCGCCTAATACTTCAGTAAAGAGTTCAAGGCTTTTGTTGTTGGTCCGAACACGCACGATATCGCCATCTTGCAATTCAATTTTGAGCTTTCCGCTCAAAATATCGGCCAATCTGTATTCTAATAAGGTCGGTTCAGCACCGCTGTAGCGCTCTACCTGAACATATTCAGAATAGGTGTTGTAATTCAGGCCACCTGCAAAGGCAATGAGTTCTTTGATGCCCTCTTTGCCCATGAGCTCATAGCGCATTGGGCGCTTCACACCACCCTCTAGGGTAATTAACTTTTGCACCACCGGTACAAACAAGATGTCGTTGTGTTGGAGGTCAAACTGAAACTGCGCACCTGGGTTGTTTAAAAAGGCATAGAGGTCAATCTTTTTGCGGGTTTCACCTCTGATAAGTTCTATGGCGCGCACAGAACCTAAATCTGTTGGGCCACCCACGGCCGCTAAAGCATTGAGTGCCGTATTGAGTGCAGACAACTGCACGCTTCCCGATCTTTGGGTCTCACCAAAAATATTGACACTCAGCATGCGGGCTTGTTGCAGTGTTACGGCAAATTCATCAGACTGAAAACGATACGCCACTGAAAAACGGTTGCGCACCACCTTGCGCGCTTCCTTGAGTGTAAGACCTTTCAGATAAATTTGAGCCATTCCGGCTGGGCTTACAAAACCTGCTTCGTTAATAGTTAATAAAAGGTCTGCTTGTGAAATTCCAAAAATGGTAATTCTGATTTGGTCACCCGCACCCAATACATAGGTGTCAGGGGCGCTAGACCCGTCTGTGGTTTTAATGGGCTCTAATTTGCGGTCTGTAAATAAATCGTGGCCATAGATTCCTGGTGCCTTAGGAAGCACCATAGCGCTGTCTTTCTTGATTACCACATTGCTATCAGGCACCAACGTAAGCGGCACTGGTTTTTCTTGCGTAGCTAAATCTTTGGCTTCAGCGGCAGGTGCCTCTTTCATTTTGGCATCTTGCTGCTGCTCGGTTTGCTTCACTTTACTTGCTGCCAACTCATCGAGCACAGCCGTAATTTCAGCTTTCTTAGCTAACAAATCTTCTGGTGCCATTTTCTGTACATCGTAGCCCTTAGCAGCCAAAGCCGATTGCGCTTCAGCTTCAGTGAGGCCACGTTTATCTAGTTCAGACTTAATTAAAAAGCCTTGGTCTGCAGGCAACTGTGCAAAGGCAGCCGAGTGCAGTAATGTAAAAAGTACCGTGAGTAACGTACATTTTAATAAACTCATATGTTGGATTTTAAGACGTAAAATTAAAGAATTGCAAGCAGTTAAACTAATTTGGGCGCTGCATGGCTTCGCCGCGGTAAGCCACAGTGGCAACCCCATATAAAAAGCCCTAAAAGCAGCGGCGCATTACGCTACAGCACTTTTACAAAGCTTTTGGGCACGTTAATGCCAAATGCCACCCCGAGGTGACGAATTTCTATTTTGACGCGCAGCGTATTCAGTACCTGAACGGCTGTGCCAATAATTCCTTTAAAGGGCCCTCGCAGCACTTCAATAGCAACACCAGGCGCTAAGTTTTGCGTGGCTAATTCTGGTGCAGCTGCTTGCTGCAACAAAATTTGCAAATTGAGTATTTCTTGGGGCTGCACCACCGCCGGCTTGCCTAAATAGCGTAAAATACGGCTGAAACCCAAGATGTTGTATAGCCCTGAAAGCTGCGCTTCGGCGCAACGTACAAAAACTACTGAAGGAATAAGGGGCTTTTGGACCTTTTTTTTGCGATCAGACCACTGTTTGAGCTCTTCTTGCAGTGGTAGATATACCTCATAGCCAGAGTGTTGGAGGCGCTCGGTAAACTTTTTTTCTGCTTGCGCTTTGGTGTAGACCACAAACCAACTAAAAATAGGGGCAATTAAGGGAAATTCCTTTGCTGTATTGGTTTGTGTAGTGTTTGTTAGCATAAAAGCTATTTTCGCTTTACTGGAACAAAAGTAGTGCTTTTCGCTTAATTTACCCTATTATTTTAAAATTAATTCAATATGAACTGAACAAGTAAGCCCCTGAGGTGTATGGTCTTGACAAAATTCCTTTTCTTTGCACTATGAAAGGGCTACAAATGGTCGATCTTCAGACCCAATATCAGCAAATCAAACCCGAAATTGATGCCGCCATAGCGCGCGTTTTGCAAAAAGGCGTCTTTATTGGTGGTGAAGAAGTGCAAGCGTTTGCTGCAGAACTCGGGCAGTTTTTAGGATCAGAGCATGTGATACCATGTGCCAATGGCACCGATGCCCTGCAAATAGCCCTCATGGCCCTTGGCCTGCAGCCTGGTGATGAGGTCATTACACCCAGCTTTACCTACATTGCCACCACCGAAGTGATTGCCCTTTTAGGCCTCACGCCTGTGTTTGTTGAGGTAGACCCCAACACATTTTGCATAAACCCTGCCGCTATTGAAGCGGCCATTACGCCGCTCACCAAAGCAATTGTGCCGGTGCACCTCTATGGCCAAGCGGCCAACATGGAGGCCATTATGCAATTGGCGCACAAGTACCAACTTTTTGTAGTAGAAGACAACGCCCAAGCCATTGGCGCACACTACACTTTTGCTGACGGCACCCAGTCCCAAACGGGCACCATTGGGCACATTGGCTGCACCTCGTTTTTTCCGAGTAAAAACCTTGGGTGTTATGGCGATGGTGGTGCACTTTACACCCAAGATGCCCAACTGGCCGAAAAAATAAAAATGATTGCCAACCATGGCCAAAAAGTCAAATATGTGCACGAGGTAGTAGGCTGCAACTCGAGGTTAGATGCCTTGCAGGCCGCCATTTTGCGTGTCAAATTACAAAAGCTCAACAGCTATATTACAGCACGCCAAGCGGTTGCTGCAGCTAATGATGCTGCTTTTCAAGATGTTTCAGGTTTGAGCATTCCAATGCGAAGCAGCTACACTACACACGTGTTTCATCAGTACACCCTCAAGGTGCACAACGGGCAGCGCGAGGCCTTGCAACAACACCTACAAGCACTTGGGGTACCTACAATGATTTACTACCCTATTCCGGCCCACAAACAACACATATTTGCCCAATTTGGTGTTTCTAACTTAAGTTTGCCGATATCTGAAGCGCTCTGCACTCAGGTGCTTTCTTTACCGATCCATACAGAAATGCTCCCCGAGCAACAACAATACATCATCGAATCCGTTTTATCTTTTTTTAAATGAAACAAATCGCAGTAATAGGCACCGGATACGTTGGTTTGGTCACCGGAACTTGCTTTGCCGAAATGGGCAATCAGGTCATTTGCATTGACAACAACGCCCAAAAGGTAGCTAAAATGCAAGCCGGAGAAATTCCGATTTATGAGCCCGAACTCGATATCTTGTTTGAGCGCAATATCAAAGCAGGGCGCCTAAGCTTTACGACCAACCTTTCCGAAGGTATTGCCGCAGCTGAAATTATTTTTTTAGCCCTCCCTACCCCACCAGGGGCAGACGGCGCGGCCGATTTATCTTTTGTGCTGGGCGTAGCCGAAGCACTGGGTAAACTCATCACTGACTACAAAGTCATTGTAGATAAAAGCACCGTGCCTGTGGGAACCGCTGAAAAAGTGCAAGCAGCCATTGCTAAAAATGCACAAACTGAATTTGCAGTGGTGTCTAACCCCGAGTTTCTGCGCGAAGGTTTTGCAGTTTCAGATTTCATGAAGCCAGACCGTGTGGTGATTGGCTGTTCAGACAGCCGCTCGGCTGAAATCATGGAAGCGCTTTACAAACCATTTGTAAGACAGGGTAACCCGATTTACATCATGGATGAAAAATCAGCAGAGCTGACCAAATATGCAGCCAATGCCTTTTTGGCCACCAAGATTACCTTCATGAATGAAATTGCCAATTATTGTGAGTTGGTGGGCGCAGACGTTGACCAAGTACGCAAAGGCATGGGCGCTGATGCCCGCATTGGCAAGCGCTTTTTGTTTCCGGGCATGGGCTATGGCGGCTCTTGCTTCCCGAAAGATGTGCAGGCCTTGGCGCAATCTGGCCAAGAGCAGCACTACCAGTTTCAGATCTTAGAGGCGGTCATGAAAGTGAACAGCAGCCAAAAAACCATTTTGCTGCCACGCATGCAAGATTTTTTCAGGGGGCAACTTGCTGGCAAGCGCATAGCCGTTTGGGGCTTGGCCTTTAAGCCAGACACCGATGACATCAGAGAAGCACCAGCCTTGGAAATGATTGCAGGCCTCTTAGCCGCTGGTGCCAGCGTGTGTGCCTTTGATCCTGAGGCCATGCCAAATGTCAAAAATGTTTTAGGGGATAGCATTTCCTACGCTAAAACTGAATATGAAGCCCTGCAAAATGCAGATGCGCTTTTGATTTGCACCGAATGGGGTATTTTTAGAAACCCGAACTTCAAGGCCATGAAAGACCTCATGGCAGACGCCGTTATTTTTGATGGACGCAACCTCTATGAGTTGCAAGACATGCAACAACATGGTTTTTACTACAGCAGCATAGGCCGCCAAAACATCTACAGAAGCCTATGAAAAGAGTCTTGATTACCGGAGCCGCTGGTTTCTTAGGTTCGCATTTAGCGGAGCGCTTTTTAAAAGATGGCTATGTCGTGATTGGTATGGACAACCTCATAACAGGTAGCCTCAAAAACATAGAGCCCTTTCAAGAAAATCCAAACTTTACGTTTGTCAATCATGATGTTTCAAAGCACATTGAAATCGATGGACAGCTAGACTACGTGCTACATTTTGCCTCACCGGCTAGCCCCATTGATTATCTAAAAATTCCGATCCAGACCCTCAAAGTAGGGTCTTTGGGTATACATAATTGCCTTGGTTTAGCCAAGGCCAAAGGCGCGCGCTTGCTGATTGCCTCCACCTCTGAGGTCTACGGAGACCCACATGTGCACCCGCAGCCAGAAAGCTACTGGGGCAATGTAAACCCTGTGGGGCCGCGTGGTGTCTATGACGAAGCCAAGCGCTTCCAAGAAGCCATGACCATGGCCTATCATACCTACCATGGCCTCGAAACGCGCATAGTGCGCATTTTTAATACGTATGGCCCACGAATGCGCCTCAATGATGGCCGCGTGTTGCCTGCCTTTATTGGCCAAGCGCTCAGAGGCGAAGACCTCACCATTTTTGGTGATGGCTCTCAGACGCGTTCGTTTTGCTACGTCGATGACCTCGTAGAGGGCATCGTGCGTCTCTTACACTCAGACCACTCAGAGCCAGTCAACATTGGCAACCCCGATGAAATTACCATTGCGCAGTTTGCAGAAGAAATTATTGCACTTACCGGCACTGACCAAAAAGTCATTTACAAAGATTTGCCGGTCGACGACCCCAAGCAGCGCCAACCAGATATTACCAAAGCACGCCAGCTATTAGGTTGGGAACCTAAAATTGACCGCGCCGAAGGTTTGAAGCGCACCTATGCTTATTTCAAAAGTTTAAGCCAAGAAGAATTGCGCCAAACCGAACACGCCCAGTTTGATCAATACATAAAAAAATGAGTAACTATTTTGCCCACCCAACTGCCGTGATCGACGCACCTTGCCAAATTGGCGATGGCACCAAGATTTGGCATTTTTCGCATTTAATGCCGGGCTGTGTACTCGGCGAAAATTGCAACATTGGGCAAAATGTGGTCATTTCACCAGAAGTGGTGTTAGGTAAAAATGTAAAAGTGCAAAACAACGTGAGCATCTACACGGGTGTGAGCTGCGATGATGACGTCTTTTTGGGCCCCTCTTGTGTGTTTACCAATGTACTCAACCCAAGAAGTGCGGTAAACCGCCGAGACAGCTACCTCAAAACACACGTAGGAAAAGGTGCCAGCATTGGCGCCAACGCCACCATTGTTTGCGGGCACAACATTGGTGCCTTTGCCTTTATTGGCGCTGGTGCGGTAGTTACCAAAGAAATTCCGGCCTATGCATTAGTTGTAGGTAACCCCGCTAGACAATTAGGTTGGATGTCAGAGTTTGGGCAGCGCCTAAATTTTGATACCAATGGGCTAGCCACCTGCCCAGAAAGCGGCCAACAATATCAATTGAAAGAAAACCGAGTAGAAAGAATCTCATGAGTAAAATAAAATTTGCAGTAATTGGGGCCGGCCACATTGGCAAGCGCCACGCCGAAATGATCCGACGCGATGCCGAGGGCGAATTAGTAGCCTTGGTAGACCCACGTGGCAAAGAAGCCTGCGGCGCCCAAGAATTTGAGGTGCCATTCTTTAGTAGCATCGAAGAATTACTCGCAAGCGGCCTTGACTATGACGTGATCAATGTGTGCACCCCTAACGGTTTACACGCCGAGCAAGCCAAAAAAGCACTCGAGGCGGGCAAGCATGTGGTTTGTGAAAAACCAATGGGCCTCAGCAAAGAAAGCTGTGAGCAAGTCATATACACAGCCTTGCAAGCCAACAAGCAAGTTTTTTGCGTGATGCAAAACCGCTACTCGCCACCAAGTGTCTGGATCAAAGATATCATAGAGCGCAAAGTATTGGGCGATATCTATATGGTGCAACTCAATTGCTACTGGAACCGCGATGAGCGTTACTACAAAGCAGGCGGCTGGAAGGGCACCAAAGACCTCGACGGCGGCACGCTCTTTACACAGTTTAGCCATTTCATTGACATCATGTATTGGCTCTTCGGTGATATCAGCAATATTCAAGGCAAGTTTGCCGACTTCAACCACAAAGACTACACCGACTTCGAAGACTCTGGTTTTGTAAGCTTTGACTTCTTGAATGGCGGCATGGGTTCTTTGAACTACTCTACATCGGTGGCTAACCAAAACTTAGAATCTAGCATGACAATTATTGGGCAAAATGGCTCGGTAAAAATTGGCGGGCAATACATGAATGAGGTAGAGGTTTGCAATATTACTGGCTATGAAATGCCAGAACTAGCACCAACCAACCCTGGCAATGACTACGGCCCTTACAAGGGTTCAGCAGCCAACCACAATTATGTCATTACTAATGTCATTGACACCCTCAATGGCCACACCGCCCCAACCACCAACGCCCTCGAAGGCCTCAAGGTGGTAGATATCATTGAGCGCATTTATGCCGTTCGCGACGCTCAATTTTCAAATTCATAATACCTCAGCAGACCATGATCTACCAAGAGCTCATTGATCAGAACAACAAACTTGCCGTCATTGGCTTGGGCTATGTAGGCCTACCTATTGCGCTCGAGTTTGCTAAAAAAATTGAAGTCATTGGTTTTGATATCAATGCGGCGCGCATTGCCCAAATGCAGCAAGGCCAAGACCCTAGCCGAGAGCTCGACAGCAGCGCATTTCAAAACTGTAACATCACTTTTACAAGTGAGCTCGAAACCCTCAAGCAAGCCAATTTCTTTATTGTTGCCGTGCCTACACCCATAGACAGCAGCAACCTCCCGGACCTCAAACCCTTGTTGGCAGCCAGTCGTACCGTTGGTCAAGTGCTTAAAAAAGGAGACTGCGTGGTGTTTGAATCTACGGTATACCCGGGCTGCACCGAAGAAGATTGCATTCCTATCTTAGAAGAAGTTTCGGGGCTTAAGTTCCAAGACGATTTCAAGGTAGGTTATTCACCGGAGCGCATCAACCCCGGAGACAAACAACACACGCTGCAAAATGTCATTAAAATAGTGTCTGGCTCTTGCCCTGAATCTTTAGAGCAAATTGCCAAAGTGTACGAATTGGTAGTAGAAGCAGGTGTGCACCGTGCGCCTTCTATAAAAGTAGCAGAAGCGGCCAAAATTGTAGAAAACACGCAGCGCGATGTCAATATTTCATTGGTCAATGAGCTGTCTATTATTTTTAACAAACTGGGCATCAATACTTTTGATGTATTAGAAGCCGCAGGTACCAAATGGAACTTCTTGCATTTTTACCCTGGTTTAGTGGGTGGCCACTGCATTGGTGTAGACCCTTACTATTTGGTACACAAAGCCATGCAAGTGGGTTACCACAGCAAGGTCATCAATTCAGGACGTTATGTCAATGACTCCATGGGCTTTTATATTGGCAAGCAAACCGCCAAAAAGATCATTGCACAAGGCAAAATGATCCAGGAGGCCCACGTGTTGGTTTTGGGTGCTACCTTCAAAGAAAATGTCTCGGATATCCGCAACTCAAGAGTTATTGACGTGATCAGAGAACTCGAGTCTTTTCAAATCAATGTCGACGTCATGGACCCGCATGCCGACGCCGCAGAAATGCAGCACGAATATGGCGTCGAGCTCACTACCCAAGCGCGCTCAGACTACGATGCCATTGTAGTAGCAGTAAACCACGAAGAATTTGCCGCCTACAACGAAAGCTACTTCAAAACCTTACTCAAGGATGGCAAAGGCATTTTGGTAGACGTCAAAGGAACCTATAGAAATCAGATTAAAGATTTGACCTATTGGTCTTTATAATAAAAAGTATTAAATATCAATTTCAACAAATAAAATAAATGAATTATTCTAAACACATCCTCGTAACCGGCGGCGCAGGCTTTATTGGCTCACACGTTGTGAGAAGACTCGTCAAGAACTACCCTGACTACCTCATCGTGAACCTCGATAAGCTCACCTATGCAGGTAACCTCGAAAATTTAAAAGACATCGATAGCGCTGCAAATTACCGCTTCGAGAAAGTTGATATTTGTGATGCAAACGCGGTTCAAGCGGTGTTTGAAAAGCACCAAATTACAGACGTCATTCATTTGGCAGCAGAAAGCCACGTAGACCGCTCGATTGAAGGGCCTATGGAGTTTGTCATGACCAACGTGGTGGGTACCGTAAATTTATTGCAAGCCGCTCGCGCCACTTGGGGCAATACCGAAGGGCATGTGTTTCATCATGTGTCTACTGACGAAGTGTATGGCAGCTTAGGCGAAGAAGGTTTGTTTACAGAAACCACTGCCTATGACCCACGCAGCCCGTATTCGGCATCTAAAGCGGCCTCTGATCATTTTGTCATGGCGTATCACCACACCTATGGCTTGCCCATCAAAATGAGCAACTGCTCTAACAACTACGGTTCGCATCATTTTCCGGAGAAACTGATACCGTTGATGATCCATAATATTTTACACGAAAAACCACTGCCTATTTACGGCAAAGGAGACAACATCAGGGATTGGCTTTGGGTAGAAGACCACGCCAGTGCCATTGATGCCATTTTCCATAAAGGGCGCGTTGGCGAATCATACAACGTAGGTGGGCTCAACGAATGGACCAACATTGAACTGGTGCGCTACCTCTGCCAAATCATGGACCAAAAATTAGGGCGTGCTGAAGGCAGTTCAGAAAACCTACTTACTTATGTAACCGACCGCGCTGGCCATGACAAGCGCTATGCTATTGACGCCAGCAAACTGGAGGCAGAACTTGGCTGGAAGCCCTCCATTACTTTTGAGCAAGGCCTCGAGCGCACGGTAGATTGGTACCTCGAGAACCAAGAATGGGTGTCTAAGGTAACAAGCGGCGCCTACCAAACCTATTATGAACAAATGTACAGCAACCGTTAAGTGATGAAAGGAATTGTATTAGCAGGAGGGTCGGGCACAAGACTACACCCGATTACCAAAGGGGTTTCAAAGCAATTGTTGCCCATTTATGACAAGCCCATGATCTATTACCCAATTTCAGTACTCATGCTGGCGGGTATCAAAGAAATCTTGATCATCTCTACACCCGATGACCTTCCGTTTTTCAAAAAACTGTTGGGCAGCGGCGAAGAACTCGGTATTTCATTTAGCTATGCCGAACAACCCTCACCGGATGGTTTGGCCCAGGCCTTTATCATTGGCAAAGAATTCATCGGAGACTCCGATGTTTGCTTGGTGCTCGGCGATAACATTTTTTATGGCCAAGGCCTCTCTAAACTTTTGCGCCAAGCGCGTGCCAATGTGGCAGACGAACGCGCAGCTACTGTTTTTGGTTACTGGGTATCAGACCCAGAGCGCTATGGCGTGGCCGAATTCAATGAAGACGGCAAAGTCATTTCTATTGAAGAAAAACCACATGCACCCAAATCTAATTTTGCAGTAGTCGGGCTCTATTTTTACCCGAACAATGTGGTCAAGGTGGCCCAAGAAATCAAGCCCTCTGCACGCGGCGAGCTCGAAATTACTACCGTAAACGAGCAATATTTAGCCCAAGACCAACTCAAAGTTGAACTTATGGGACGCGGCTATGCGTGGCTAGACACCGGCACCCACGAATCTTTACTCGAAGCTTCTAGTTTTATCCAAACCATAGAAAAACGCCAAGGTCTCAAAATTGCTTGCCTAGAAGAAATTGCCTACGAAATGGGCTTCATCGATAAAGCGCAAGTTGTCAAATTAGCACACGCACTTTCCAAAACCGGCTACGGCCAGTACCTTCTCAAACGCTTCGACAAATGAAAGTAGTACCTACCAAAA
>JACCDQ010246602.1_pt1 | contig 14639 bp, 11 predicted proteins | sample 7446031 | NCBI WGS metagenome assembly JACCDQ01 (sample SAMN15323442, study PRJNA562643) | freshwater metagenome | isolation source: river surface water | place: USA:Blue River Watershed | collected 2017-08-17
AGGCCCAAAGCCTCATGCTGCGCGCTCAGCTGCTGGCGCAGGCCGCCATCGCCAACCAGCCACAGCTGCCACGGCTGACTCGTTTGCCGGCGCAGCAAAGCCGCCGCTTCCAGCAACAACGCTTGGTTTTTCACCGCCGACAGCCGGGCCACGTGAATAAAAGTAAAAGGTTCTGCTTTGGTGTCGCCGGGTACAAACTGGCTGGTATTGATGCCATTGTGAATGAGGCTGACTTTACGCGCTGGCAGCCGCACTGTGGTTTTCAGCCAGCCGGCCAGGTCGTCGCTGACCGCGACAAACTGCTGCACGAAGGGGCTTAACAGCCGGCGCAGCCATTGGTATTTTTTATTCAGGCCCTGAGGGTCTGACACATCGCGGCCGTGTTCGGCGTGCAGATGGCCTTTGACGCCGGCGAGCCAGGCTACCGGGTGATATTCGAGCGTCGCCAGATTGTAGCTGTGCAGGATGTCGGGCTTGGTTTCACGCAGCAATCTGAGCAATTTGAGGTGAACGCCCAAATCGGCGCCGGGCTTTTTGTCCAGGCAATAAACCGCAACGTCTTTAGGCAGCTGGCTGGCAAATTCGGTGGCATGCGTCAGGCTTATCACCAGATGCCGGTATGGGCCGCCGGACATCTGGCGGATGCAGTTCAGCATGACCCGCTCCAGACCGCCGGTATCCAGACAATAAATCAAGTGGGCGACGAGCACGGCAGGCTGACTCAAGGTGTCAGACCTGACAATAGTGCAGCCGCCGCTTCAAGCTCTGCAGTACTCAGTTCACGTGCCGGTTCCGGCAGCGCCAGTGCCCGCACTTCGGACAGGCTCTGCTCGCCTTTGAGCAGTGCCAGCGTCTGATACATTTTGACCTGAAGGGGCTCGATGGCGACCTGCTCACCAATGCGGAATTGATAGAGCACACTCAGGCTCTGGCCTTGCTCACCGCGCAAGGATAACAAGCTGAAGTCTTGTCCTTGTAACTGCAGGTTTTTGGTGGCCAGTAAAGTCCAGGATTTACGATGATACAGGTTGTTCTGCCAGGCAATGAGTTCACCTTGCTGCTGTTTATGACCATAACGGGCCCAGAGTAATTCGCGGCCGTCACTGGCTTTGGCCAGCACCCGGTCCAGACCATCCTTGAATCCCGGACGCCAGGCGCTGTTATCAATGGCCACAAACCCGGCAGGGGCGGCTAAAGCAACTGGCTGAGCCGGGGCTGCCGTCAGCTGGATTTGCTGGCGAAGCACCAGCACAACCGCCAGGATGCCGAGCGTTCCCAGCCAGAATGGTTGATTGAGCAGTCGCCGGCTTGTCGTATCCAATGTCGCGGTCGCAGGCGCAGGTTCCGGCTCACGGTCAGCAAAGCGGCCGCCCAGCCAGAATGCTCCGAACATCACCAGGCCAAAGAACAACCAGCCATAGACAAAATGGTCAGCGCCGAAGCCGTACTGCATTTGCGACATTTCGCCTATCCAAATCAGAAAAAATGCCCGAAAACAATTGCCGAGCACGGACGCGACCAGAATGCCGCTGACAAACAGCAGATGTTTCCACCAGCGCTGAAAGGTCAGATAAGAAAACAAGGTCCCTATTGCAATGGACGCAATCAGAAAACGCAGGCCTGAACAGGCTTCCGCGACTTCAAACTGGCCGACAGGCGTCGTCAGGTACAGGCCTTCGCGCAATACCGGCACGCCAACCCAGTGCAACATGGTGACACTGGCTGCTGCGGTTAAGTCTTGCAGCGGTAAATTCAGCGCGTCACCAAAAGGCACCATAAAAATCAGGTAGGCCAGCGGAAAACCAAGTTGTTTACCAAGCGGCCAGCCCACCAGTCCGAGCAGCAACAACTGCAGGCAAATCACCGTACTAAAATGCGTCAGTGTATTGATGTCAGCCGCGTAGCCCGCCAGCCAAATCAGCGCACAGCCGCCAAGCAGCGGCAGTAACCAGATGGTTGGCTGTGCTTGTGCCTGGATCTGCGCTTTGCGGTCGTACAACAACCAGGCAGAAATCAGCGGGATCACATAACAATGCATGTAAGTGTCGGAGCCGCGCCAGACCGCTTCCATATTTTGCAGTGTCGGCCAGAACACGCCGGCCCAAAACAAACCCAACAAAATGGCGGCAACAGCCAGTTGTCGATAATCAGTTCTGAGCAGCATGCAGATATCCTGACAATGGGGTCAGTGTGGCGGGCCAGGTGAAGTGTTCGATCACCCAGCTGCGATTTGTCGCGGTCTGACCATCCTGCGCCAGCAGCGTCAGACAGTGACTGACAAATCCGGCGGCATCGTCACTTTGTGCCAGATAAGGCGAAGAGGGGGCATTAATCCCTTCCATTGCCATACAGCTGGCGACAATTTTTTTGTTCAGCGCCATCGCTTCGAGCACTTTATTCTGAATGCCACGCGCGATGCGAAGCGGGGCGACAACCAACTGTGCATGCAGGATGTACGGACGGATGTCTTCGACCCGGCCGGTCACGCGGATTTGTTGTTTCCCATGCAACGCCTGGACTTCTGCGGCCGGATTCCCTCCCACAATGTAAAAATGCAGGTCGGGCTGTGCCGCCAACAGCGCAGGCCACACTTCACGGCAAAACCACAGCACCGCATCAACGTTCGCCCAATAATCCATAGCGCCGGTAAACACCAGATAGCGCTGTTCAAGCGGATATTCAGCGGCTGGGATCTTCGCTTGCGGGTCAAAAAACTGCGTGTCCACGCCATTTAGCAGCGGCTGTATCTTTGCGCCAAGCGGCGCAGGCATCAGTTGTCTGAACATCGCCGCTTCGTCGGGTGATACAAAGAGGCTGAAGTTGAATTGCTGACAATAATGCTGCTCGACACGTTGCAACTGCCGCGCTTCACGCCGATAGACGTAACTCATGATGCCGCTCTGATTGTCGGCATATTGACGCCATTTGTCGGAGTCGATATCCACAAAATCAATCACGCGATGCAGATTGCTGTACTGAGGATGATCGACGTACTGCGCCATAGAGGAAGAAAACACCATCACAGTATCAATCTTTTCGCGCGCGATGGTCTGATGCACCCAGTGTTGCAGTTCAAAGTCATGATAATAAGGCAGCGTAATAGGCTTACCGGTAAGAAAAGCACTCAAGCCTTTGATTTTTGAGAGCGATTTACGCTGACGCCGGCATTTATATTCCACGCACCAGTCTGCCAGCTTATCAATATACTGATAGTCGTAGGCGTCATCGATAAAACAGCCCAGATAGACTTCATAATCGGCCGCCAGCGCCTTTAACAGGTTAAAAGACCGGATCTTGTCGCCTTTATTCGGCGGATAAGGAATACGGTGGCACAGATACAACAGCTTTGGTTTGACCATGCCGTTTCACCCCAGATATTTGGCCAGCACAGGGCCGAGCCAGCGACTGACGGCAAGCGGCAACTTCTGCCACATCCGGATAAACAACTGATATTTCGGGTTGTTGGGGCTGAGATTCGACAGTTCTGCGGCTTTAATCAGCTTGTACTGATAATGCAGCAACTGGTCTTGCATGCCCCAATGTCTTTTGTAGTGATAGGCGCCGGATTCGAGCTTGCTGCGGCCAAAATCATAAAAATGACAGCCTTTATCGCGACGTGCATGGCACATCAGCTGGTAATACATCAAATCGTTGCTTTTCAGCTCACGTGCCGCCGGTGTACCGCCGCCGTAGTAGGGCAGTACCTGGCCCTGATAATAGAAATTAAACACCGACGATACCGCCTTGCCCTGATGGCGGATGGTCAGCACTTCAGTGTCTTGTGGAAACTCCCGGCGCAGCTCATCGATCAGTTGTTTGCCAAACACCGGAGTACCGAGGTTACGCAGGCTTTCAGAATAAATCTGGTAAAAGTCGTTGCTGTTGTCGTCGAGCTGCCAGCTGAGCTCAGTTTGCAACGCTTTGCGGATCAGCGCGCGCTGGTTCTTTTTGATACCCGCCAGAATGGCCGCATCGTCAGCTGCCAGTTCACAGCCAAAAGTGGCGTGCTGGCTGCGGGTCAACCAATCGTTGTCCTGCGGATCTTTGTAACGCAGCTCGACGTGAGCGACTCCCAGTTGCTGGCCAATCTCAATGGCTTTTGCTTCAAGCGCACGACGCACCGCCGGCTCACCCAGGGCGCCGCCGTAAACACAAAAGGGGGTAGAAACGAGCTGATGACCAAATAGTTTGCTATTCACTTCTGCCAGTGGCAGCACGCCGACAATCTGGTCGTCGCGAAGCGCATACAAATAAAAAGGTTGGTGGCCAAAGCTGTTAAACAGCACATTCTGCCAACCGGCCAGCTGAAAAAAACTGCCATCTGGCTGTGAGCGGACAAACTGGTCCCATTCAGCTTTTCGCACATCCTGCAGCGCTAAGGTATGAATACTGTACATCTAGTTCCCTTAGTTGTTGTTTTTCTAGGTAAATTGTTGCAGCTCGCGATGATATACCTGTTCCAGACTACCCCAGTTAAACTGCGTCAGCAATTGGGCCAGTTTATTTTCCATCCGGTTCAGATTGACATAGTGTCTGAACCTGGATTTCAGGCTGGCATTGGCGACTTTGGGCTGGTCCGGATCTATTTCCCAAGGGTGGAAATAGAACATGTAGGGCATTTTATCTTCCAGCAGAAACCGGCTAATCAACCGGCTGCTCAGCCAGTAAGGCATCAGGCGGAAATAACCGCCGCCGGCGATAGGTAACTGGCGGCCGTACATGGTCAGTGTCGGCATTGGGATCTCCAGCAAGCCTTCCGGACGCCGGTAAGGTTGCTGTGGCCAGTCCGGCACACCATACAAATCGTGCTTGACCGGGTAAGTGCTGGAACTGTAGCCGTGTCCCAGTTCTTTTAAAATTTCAAATGCCCATTCGCTTTGTTTGTTAATGGAAAAGCTTGGCGCACGATAGCCAACCACTGGCTCGCCGGTTAAATCTTCCAGTAACTGCTTCGCGTGGGTGGCATCCTGCCGGAATTCGGCAGGTGTCTGGCTGTGTACTTTGCTGTGCGCAAAGCCATGACTGGCAACTTCATGACCGCGACGCTTCACTTCCTTCACCAAATCGGGGTAACGCTGGGCCACCCAGCCCAGGAAAAAGAAGGTCGATTTGGCGCCATGCTGGTCGAATAAATCCAGCAGCAGGCGAGTATTGCGGTCGACTCTGGTGACCAGCGAATCCCAATCTGCCGGTTTGATTTGTTGCTCAAAAGCGGCAACGTGAAAATAATCTTCCACGTCGACGGTCATGGCATTCAGTTTGGTCAATGCACTGCTCATCAGGATCAGCGGCCCTTCCCGAAAATCACGATTTCTACGGTGCGGATCAGAATGATCAGATCCAGCAGCAAGGTCCGGTGTTTGATGTAATACAGGTCAAACTTCAACTTTTCCTGCGCGTCTTCAGTGGTCGAGCCGTACGGATATTTCAGCTGCGCCCACCCGGTCAGACCTGGTTTGACGTTGTGGCGCTGGTTGTAGTAGGGGATTTCTTTGACCAGTTTTTCAACAAACTCTGGCCGTTCAGGTCGTGGACCCACAAAACCCATATCGCCTTTGATGATGTTGAACAGTTGTGGCAATTCGTCCACCCGGTATTTGCGGATAAAGGCACCAATACTGGTCACGCGGCTGTCGTTGACAGTCGCCCACTGCGCGCCACCCGCTTCTGCATCAGGTCGCATACTGCGGAATTTCAGGATTTGAAACGGTTTGCCATCAATTCCGATGCGGATTTGACGATAGAACACCGAAGCGCCGGTACGGCGGCCGTCGTCGAAATAAATCACCAGCGCGGTGATCAGCATGATGGGCCAGACCACCGCCAGCACGCAGATTGCCAGAATGGCATTGAGGCGGTGATCCAGACTGGTCTTGAAGCGGTGATTCATTTCAAAGCCATTGGAATAAATCACCCAGCTTGGATAAATCAGGTTGACCGCAATCTGCCCTGTTTCCTGCTCGATGAAATCGAGAATTTCAATCACATCAATGCCGCGGGTTTTACATTTAAACAAATGTTCGACTGGCAGCATGTTACGGCGCTCATCACAGGCAATCACCAGTTGCTCAATGTCATTGGCAACGGCGTATTCATAGAGATCATTTTTATAATCAAAATGAATGATTTTTGAATCCGGAATATGGTCGAGCTGGTCGCCGTCGATCTGAACAAAACCGTGGATTTCAAAGTTTTTGCGGTCGACGTTTCGACGCATCCGGCGCTCAATAATAGACGCGCGTTCACCTGACCCTAAAATCAAAACGCGACGACGGCTGATTTTGGTGATGTCATGGTAATGGAACAACATGCGAAAAGAGGTGAGGGTGATCAACGAAATCACGGACGCCACCAAATTAAACAAAATGCCAAGGTGCAACGACGGAACAACACTGAAAATCACTACTTCCAGCAAAATGCCGGCCAGCAGTAATGTGATCAGTACCCGTTTTAGTACACCACCGGTATCTTCACGCAGTTTCTGATCATATAAACCGACTGAAAGGGCGCAGAGCATGACACATCCGGTGTACAGCACTGCATTGATAGCCGCCAGCTCCTGATCTATCGGCTGATAGAATGACAGGATAAAGGAAGCGGCAAAACTAGACGCTAATAACAACAGCATTTCACCGAGCAGAAACAGCTTTTCCGCCAGCGTATTGCCTCCGTAACGAACCGCCTTATTCATGGGTACTTCTTCCCGGAACGACCTGAATTAAGTGCAAATTTCAGCACAGTGATCTTGACTTAGTTAAGCAGAGGCAGAAGTATACGCTGGTGCTTGGTAAACTGGAATTAAATTTTTATGATGGCCGTCACAGCTATGTCAAATTCAGTTATATTACAAACGCATCAGAAACATAGGACGTATAAAATGAAAGCAAGATCTGCTCTTTCCTGGCTCGCCGGAATTGTGCTGTTATCAGGCCTGCAAGGCTGCAGCACCAACGAATTACCACCGGCAACAGTTCAACCCGCATTAACCACAGCGGTTGACCAATATAATTATCTGATTGGTCCAAATGATACCGTTTCCATTTTTGTGTGGCGAAATCCGGAACTTTCCGGTTCTTTTATAGTACGCCCGGACGGTAAGATCAGTACTTCGCTGGTTGAAGATGTCCCGGTCGCAGGCCGCACACCAACACAATTTGCCCGTGACATGGAAAAAGTACTGGCTAAGTATATTCGTGACCCGGTGGTCACTGTTTCTGTATCGGGTTTTGTCGGGCCATACAGCGAGCAGGTTCGCGTCATCGGCGCAGCAGCGAAGCCCCAGTCTTACCCTTACCGCCAATATATGACATTACTTGACCTGATGGTCGCTTCCGGCGGGTTGACCGATTTTGCCAGCGGTAACAGCGCTAAATTGGTGCGCGTCAAAAATGGCAAACAAATGACTTACGATGTACGTCTGGATGATTTGGTTCGTAATGGTGATATTTCTGCCAATGTCGACATGTTGCCCGGTGACATTCTGATTATTCCTGAAGCCTGGTTTTAAGCAGTATCAGCTGCGGAGTCGTTAGATGAAGGAATTAAACCTTGCGCTCGAGATGTTGCTGGTTTATCTGCAAGGGATTTGGTTGCGGCGGCGGTATATTATTCTGACCGCCTGGCTGATTTGTCCGGCGGGCTGGCTGTTTGTTTTTAATATGCCACCAACCTATAAAGCTGAAGCAAAACTGTTTGTGGAAACCCGCTCTGTGCTGGCGCCAGTGCTGCAGGGATTGACCATCAGAGACAATCCACAGCAGGAAATCGAGCTGATGGCCAGAACGTTGCTGAGCCGACCTAATCTTGAGAAGATCGCCAAAGCAACCGATATGGATATCTTTGCAACGGACAGCGCTGCGTATGAAAAGCTGATTGATAGTCTGAAAAACGATATCAAGCTCAGTTCTTCAGGCCGTGAAAACATCTATGTGATCTCCTACTCGAACGCATCACCGCGAATGGCGTTAAAAGTGGTACAGGAAACTCTGAACACTTTTATTGAAAACCGGGTCGGCGACTCGGTGGCCAGCTCAAAGAAAGCCTCCGAGTTCCTCGACGCACAAATCACTGAGTATGAAGCAAGGTTGATTGAAGCAGAACGCCGTTTATCTGAGTTCAAGAAAGAACAGATAGCCACAGGTCCTTTATCCGACAGCGGTTTTTATGGCCGCATCGAAGCAGAAAAGGAACGGTTGGAAGAAGCTCGTCTGCAGTTGCGTGAGCTGGAGAGTAAGTTGGAGTCGTCCAGACGTCAGCTGAAAGGCGAAAATCCGCTCACCAGCACCACAGGCGGCAGTTCAGCTTTGACAACAGTTTATGATGAGCGAATCAAGCTGTTGCAAAACCAGCTTGATGCATTGCTGATCCGCTTTACCGAAAATCACCCGGACGTGGCTGAGACGAAACGATTACTGCTGTCGTTGCAGGAAATGCGCAAGCAGGAAATCACCGCGTTGCAGCAAGCCGCGGCAGGGAATCCCTCTTCTGGCAATGTTACTCAAAGTCAGGTATACCAGAACCTGAAACTGATGACCGCGAATCTTGAAAACGAAGTGGAGTCCGCCCGGGTTCGTGTGCGCAGTTTTGAAGACAAGCTGGAAAAGCTTGAGCGTCAACGCAACGTCATTCCGGATATTGAGGCCAAATTTGCTGGCCTGAACCGCGATTACGAACTGAACAAATCAAAGTATGAAGAACTGCTGAGCCGTCGTGACGCATTAAGTTTGAGTCAAAAAGCAGATGAATCTCAGCAGGATGTTCAGTTCCGTGAAATTGAACCACCACGAGTACCGATGAAACCGTCGGGCCCGGCCCGCATTGCGTTGTATACTGTAGTGTTTGTTGTCGGTGTTTTGGCTGGCTTGGCGATGGCTTTGATTCGCAGTCAACTGCAGCCGGTGGTCACATCTGCACTGCAGTTAAAAACAATTTCAGATTTCCCGGTGTTTGGTCTGGTGTCTCATACCTCAAAACATCTATTGTTGCGTCAGAGCAAAATCCATCTGCTTTATTTTTTGGCATTGTCCGGGGCGTTGATGGTCAGTTTCATTCTGTTGGTGACTAACGAACTTGTCTTTGGCATCACGGCGAAACAGATTCTAGGATGGCTGTTATGAGTACAATTGAAAAAGCACTGGACAAGCTGGGACAGCCACCAGTCGCTGCCCAGCCAGAGACGGCGATTGAGCAGCCGCAGACGATTTTAGACAAGCAATCTTCGTTACAGGCAGAGCAGACAGAAGCAAAACAGTCCAGCCGGTTCATTGATATAGACCTCGATCGGCTGGTTGCCCGCAATTTTGTCGCCAAAGCGACAGAAAGAAAGCTGATTTACGAAGAATACCGGGTCATCAAGCGCAAATTAATCAATAACGCTTTTGGCAGCCTCAGCAGCACTTTGAAAAATCCAAATTTGATTTTGGTTTCCAGTAGCAGGCCTGGCGAAGGGAAGACCTTCACTTCAGTGAATCTGGCGCTGAGCATCGCACTGGAACAAGACAAAACCGTGTTATTGGTGGACGCCGACGTGCTGCGGCCGAATGTATCCAGAACGCTGGAGATCAGTGTGCCGATGGGACTGACTGACTATCTGAGCTCAGATCAGATGGATGTCTCCGATATTATGTATTCAACCAATATTGAACGCCTGAAGCTGATTGCCGCAGGTAAGCCACACCACTTGTCGACTGAATTGCTTGCCAGTGACAAGATGGCTGCGTTGGTGAATGAGTTCGCTTCACGTTATCCAGACCGGATTGTTATTTTTGACGCGCCTCCTTTGCTGGGGGTGAATGAAACGTCGGTCTTGGCGGCCATGTGTGGCCAGGCAGTCATTGTGTTGGAAGAGAACAAGACGAAACTTAATGAACTCGAGAAGGCGCTGAGCTTATTGCCGCCGGACCTGGCCGTAGGCTTTGTGATCAACAAAGCACATTACAGCAGGGATAAAGGATATGGCTATGGATATGGGTATTATGCAGAATAAGAAAAAATTATCTTTTCGGCTCAGTGCTTTATCTCTGTTGTTGCCTTTGTATAGCTATGCTGAGCTGACCATATCGCCGACTTTGACCAGTAACATTTATGCGTACGGGATTAAAGACCAGTCTGTTAACACGGATGAGGGCATGGCTTATGAAGTCAGTCCTTCGCTCGATTTTCGTTACAGAGGTCCATGGCTCAGCAGCAGTCTGTCCTTAGATAATAAAAGTCTGATGTTTGATGACGCACAGCGTGATAATCAAAATATGTTCAGTTATCGTCTGGATAACAAAGCGAATTTTTTGAATGAAGCTTTAAATCTTGGCGCCGGCGTCAGTCAGTCCCACAGACGTTCGGCGGATTCGCGCAGTCGTTACCAGGACGAAATAAGCAGCACAGAAGATTTCGCCAGAGTTGAGTCTCAATACGCTTCGGCCAGTTACAGCAACAATTATTTTGACTGGGCGAATCTTCAGATGAATCTGGGGGCCAGCAGAGTCTCATCTAACGGCGTTGACGCGTTCGTCGATGATTTGCCGGGTTCCGGCACAGAGCCATTGGATAATTCTCAGGTGAATGCCGGTTTCAGTTTGAAAACTGCAGACAGAAACCGGAAGTTTTTCTGGGGGGCGGACGGTTCAGCCAGTAAGACCAGCCGCGAGAAACTGGCGACTCAGTACAATCGTCGTGCGACTGGGGTGATTGGTGTGCCGTTTTTTTGGCGAGTCGCGATGATTGCCAATGGCTCAGTTGAGAGCAACAGTAATGTGGCCGGAGCTTCGTCGGTGTTCGCCGGTTACCGCAATTATCGTTCAGTCGGTGGTGGTCTTGAGTGGAAAATTACCGACAGATCCTGGTGGAATGTGACCTACAACAAAGTAAACAGCGACGCCGAGAAAAACAAAGAATATATAGGCACAGCCTTTGAACTGGTGCCATCCAGCCGAACCAAGCTGTCTGGTTCACTGGACCGACGTTTTTTCGGTCGTACTGCAACCTTGAAAGGCAGTTACCATCTGAAGCATTTGCGGATGGAAGTCAGCGTGAATGACACGGTCGGTTCCTTGTTGGGGTTTAGTGAGGATGACCTGGAAACCTCGTTGTTTGTCTGTCCACCCGGTGTGATCCCTGGGCTCGATAACTGTTTCCAGCCTCCAACTGCGAATTATATCCCTGCTCAGGGCGAGCGTTTTTACGATGTGACACGGCCTGTGTCGGACCTGAGTGAATTTATTGTGGTACGCCGCAATGCGAGTTATCTGATTGGATATAGTTTTAACAGATTGAAGCTGTCAGCCCGTGTCGGCGAGCGCAAAGATACTTTTGTTGAGCGACAAATTATCCGCAGCGATACTTTTGTGAATTTGTCGGCAAACTGGCAGCTCAATAGCCGTAACAGTCTGAATTTGGCAACAGATTACTCAGATATGTCTTATGAGCAGGATGGTACAGCGACCTTTGGTAGCCTGACCGGCATCAGCAAGTCAGTCACCATGGGCCTAAATCGCCAGATCAATCCGCAGTTGTCAGCAAACTTCAATATAAAACGGGTCAGTGTTGATTACGATGCAGACCAGCCGGATTATTCTGAAAACCGCGCCTGGTTGGGGCTTGAATATAAGTTCTGAAAAAGCCGGCGTAAGCCGGCTTTTTATTAGAAAACTCAGTGTGGATCTTTTTTTAGATCTTCTGACGATTGTCCGGCATTATTTTGCTGCAGCATTTGTTTTTGTTGCTGATTAAGTAATTCGTCCAGCTGCTGCGCCATCCGAATCTTCTGTTGCAGCGAGTTGTCCAGTAAACCGGACAATTCTGTCAGCATTGCGTGGTATGGGTTTGCCGGGGCAGGGCTGCTTTCCGGCTGGTTGGCCGGTGAAGCTGCTATCTGTGTCGTAGTGGCTGGTGGTGTTGCGACTGGGGCTGCCAGATTTGCCACTTCTCCGCTGATTTCCTGAATCACTTGCTGTATTTCGTATGGCGTAAAAACCTGAACCTCTTCCAGAAATCCGTACAACAGTACACGGTCCATCAAATTATTGATTTTGCGCGGGACGCCCTGAGTGAACTGATGAATGATCGGGTAGCAGCTTTCCTGCAGTAAACCGGACTGACCCCCATTATTCTGAATGCGATATTCGATGTATGCCTGGCAATCCTCGACACTCAAAGCCGACAAATTAGACGAAGCGATAATACGCTGACGGAACTGCTCCATATGTGGTGACTGGATCACCGCGTTCAGTTCGTTTTGCCCAAGCAAGAAGCTTTGCAGCAACGGTTTGCCGGCCAGCTGGAAATTAGACAGCATGCGCAGCTCTTCAATGGATTCCAGCGGCAAGTTTTGTGCCTCGTCTACCAGCAGGAGCGCGCGTTTGCGCTGTTGTGCCAACAACTGCAAATAGTGTGAGATGGCTTCCAGATAAGCGGCTTTACTCTGGTCTTTGACGCTTAGCTGAAATACCGAGCAGATCATGCGCAGCAGGTCATCAGGCGCCAGTTTTGAGGTCACTATCTGGCGGGCAACAATTTGTTGTGGATCCAGTTTAGCCAGCAGTTGGTTGGCAATCGTCGTTTTGCCAGTGCCCACGTCGCCGGTGATCACAATAAAGCCTTCACCCTGACTTAAACCATATTGCAGATAGGCGAGGGCTCTTTTGTGCAATTTACTGGCATAAAAGCACTGTGGGCTGGGAGTCAGCTGAAAAGGTCTGTCCTTTAGACCGTAATAAGCTTCATACATAAATTTTGTTCCTGCAAAACGGCGAGACATATAGAAGTGCTAGCGTAACACAGCCGCCAACAGCGGGGATAGCCAGCTGACATAAGTACGGTATCGGCGGGCAGGCAAGACGTTGATTTTCTGATATTTAGTCAGATTTTGTCGGCTTTTCACGCAGTAAGATTAAAAATTGCCCGATTGATTTCTGTGGCCGAAAAAACTGTTGACACTCCTGGGGGCTCCCCCTAGAATGCGCCTCGTTCTGTGACGCTTTGCTGACGTGTCAGCGGTGTCGATGGTGTGGGGCTATAGCTCAGCTGGGAGAGCGCTTGCATGGCATGCAAGAGGTCAGCGGTTCGATCCCGCTTAGCTCCACCAAAATTCCGATGTGTCCCTTTCGTCTAGAGGCCTAGGACACCGCCCTTTCACGGCGGTAACAGGGGTTCGAATCCCCTAAGGGACGCCATCTTCTGAACGCAAGTTCATCCGATGGGGCTATAGCTCAGCTGGGAGAGCGCTTGCATGGCATGCAAGAGGTCAGCGGTTCGATCCCGCTTAGCTCCACCAAATCAATCGTACTAAGTCATTTTCTAGCATCCGTACTGTCTGGTCTTTGCTTCGCTTGTCATGATCGAACTGGCGTTCTAACAGCCGGCGCTCGTTATGCCGCCGGCCTTTTTGTCAGCGTTGTGTCAACAAAACCAACTTCCATTACATTTCTTTGATTAACGTCAGCATGAAATCCCGGATAATCGGCTGTGCTTTGCTATTGGGGTGAATGCCATCGGCTTGCATCAATTCGGGCTGCGTGGCAATTTGATCCATAAAAAATGGCCACAACCTGATTTGTGCTGTTTTGGCCAGTTCAGGATAGACCGCAACAAATTGTTCGGTATATTTGGGTCCATAGTTCGGTGGGATGCGTATCTGCATCAGAATGGGTTCGGCGCCGGCGGCTTTGACCTGCTCAATGATTTGCTGCAGGTTTTGTTTCAGTTTCATAACAGGAAAGCCCCGCAGACCGTCATTACCACCAATTTCAATGAGTACAGCGGCGGGCTGATACTGTTTGAGTAATGCCGGCAGGCGTGCCAGCACGCCTGCACTGGTTTCGCCACTGATGCTTGCATTGTGCAGAGTCCAGTCGGTTCCCTGCTGTTGCAGGCTTTGCTGCAACAAAGCAGGCCAGCTTTGAGCTGTCGGCAGACCATAACCGGCGCTCAGACTGTCGCCGGCGATCAACAAGGTTTTAGCGCTGGCAGAGGCCAGCAGATTCAGACACAGAATTGCCAGAAGGAAGATTACGCGCATGTCAGTTACACCTGAATTGTTTATCCAGACCCGGCAACTATGCAAAAGTGTCCAGCTGCCGGACCATCAGCTGGATATCCTGACGGATATCAATCTGACAATCAACCGGGGCGACAGTGTGGCTATTGTCGGCGCGTCGGGCTCGGGGAAGTCGACTTTACTGGGTTTACTGGCTGGGCTTGATTTGCCCAGCAGCGGCGAAGTCGTGCTGGCGGGTCGGCAGATTGAACAGCTGAGCGACGACGAGCGGGCGCAGTTGCGGGCCCGCCATGTTGGTTTTGTCTTTCAGTCATTTTTGTTGTTGCCAGCGCTGACTGCACTGGAGAATGTGACCTTACCAGCCGAACTGGCAGGGATTCCTGATGCTGCAGCGCGCGGCAAAGCCTTGCTGGAACAAGTTGGGCTTTCCAGCCGGATGCACTTTTACCCAACGCAATTGTCGGGTGGTGAGCAACAAAGGGTCGCGATTGCCCGGGCATTTATCACCCAGCCAGCGATTCTGTTTGCCGACGAACCTTCCGCCAATCTCGATACCAGCACCGGGCGTAAAGTAGAAGATTTGTTGTTTGAGCTGAATCAGCGTCAGGGCACCACGCTGGTATTGGTCACACACAATCCAAAGCTGGCA
>JACCDQ010656193.1_pt1 | contig 14638 bp, 8 predicted proteins | sample 7446031 | NCBI WGS metagenome assembly JACCDQ01 (sample SAMN15323442, study PRJNA562643) | freshwater metagenome | isolation source: river surface water | place: USA:Blue River Watershed | collected 2017-08-17
GCTCTTGCTCATCTTCTGGCCCTGCGCGTCGCGCACGAGGACGTGGATGTAGACGTCGCGGAACGGCCCCTGGCCGGTGAAGTGCGTCGTCATCGTGATCATCCGGGCGACCCAGAAGAAGATGATGTCGTAACCTGTGACGAGGACGCTGCTGGGCAGGTACAGGTCGTAGTCGCTGGTGCTGATCGACCCGCCGCTGGCGGCGCCAGACTCGGCCTGGCTCACGCGTCCTTCCGCCGCAATATCGCTGCGTCCGAGCCCTGCGCCGCCAGCGGCTTCTTGTTGGGCGACCGCTTCGGGCCAACCCAGGGTGCTAAAGGGTACCAGCGCGCTTGAATACCACGTATCGAGAACGTCCTCGTCGCGCTTGAGGCCACCCGCCAGCAAAGCGGTGCGCTGGGTTTCGCTCAGGTGGGCGGCGTAGGCGTGGAGTTGGGCCAGGGCCTCGTCTGCGTTGCGGGCCACGTAAACGTTGCCTTCCACGTCGTACCAGGCGGGAATCTGGTGGCCCCACCACAACTGGCGGCTGATGCACCAGTCCTGGATGTTGTTCATCCACTGGTTGTAGGTGTTGACCCAGTTCTCGGGCACAAATGACACTTGGCCGCTTTGCACCGCGTCAATGGCTTTTTGGGCGATGGATTTGCCGGTGGGGTCTTGTTCGCTCACCTTGGTCATGGCCACGAACCACTGGTCGGTCAACATGGGTTCGACCACCTGGCCGGTGCGGGCGCAGCGCGGCACCATCAACTTGTGCTTTTTCACCTCGACCAGCAGGCCGGCGGCTTCCAGGTCGGCCACGATCTGTTTGCGGGCCACAAACCGGTCCAGGCCGCGGTACTTCGCTGGGCCGTGGTCGTTGATCTTGGCGTCCAGCGTCAGCACGCCGATCAGGGGCAGCTGGTGGCGCTGGCCCACGGCGTAGTCGTTGGCGTCGTGCGCGGGGGTCACTTTCACCACACCGGTGCCGAATTCGCGGTCCACGTAATCGTCGGCAATTACCGGGATTTCGCGGTTGCACAAGGGGAGTTTGACGTACTGCCCAATCAGATGGGCGTAGCGCTCGTCTTCGGGGTGCACCATCACAGCCACGTCGCCCAGCAGGGTTTCGGGGCGGGTGGTGGCCACCACCAGCTGGCCCTCGCCGCTGGCCAGCGGGTAGGCAATGTGCCACAGGCTGCCTTCTTCTTCTTCGCTTTCCACTTCCAGGTCACTCACCGCGCTCATCAGCACCGGGTCCCAGTTCACCAGGCGCTTGCCGCGGTAAATCAGGCCTTGTTGGTAGAGCTTGACGAAGGTCTCGGTCACCACTTTGGAGAGCTTGTCGTCCATGGTGAAATACTCGCGGCTCCAGTCCACGCTGTCGCCCATGCGCCGCATTTGGGTGGTGATGGTGTTGCCGCTTTGTTCTTTCCACTCCCACACCTTGGCCACAAAGTTCTTGCGCGCTTCTTCGGGGGTGGGGCCCATGTCGTGGCGGCTGATGCCTTGGCCCTGAAGCTGGCGTTCCACCACGATCTGGGTGGCAATGCCGGCGTGGTCGGTGCCCGGAATCCAGGCTGTGTTGAAGCCCGCCATGCGGTGGTAGCGGGTCAGGCTGTCCATGATGGTCTGGTTGAACGCGTGGCCCATGTGCAGCGTGCCGGTCACGTTGGGCGGCGGCAGCTGGATGGCAAAATTGCGGCCTGCAGCAGCCGCTTCTGCGTTGGGCTGGGCCGTGCCTCGGAAGCCGGCCACCCCGTAACCTCGTTTTTCCCATTCGGGACCCCATTGCGCCTCCAGCGCGGCGGGTTCAAAAGACTTGGACAGGGATTGCAGACCGGGTTGGGCGAGGGTGTCAGACATGGGGAGGGCCATTCGCGGGCGTTTTACCAAACCTTTGATTTTACGGGCACGACTTGGCGGTTTGGCTGACGGATAATGTGGCGCTATCGGACGAACCAGCATGTTGTTTTTACTGTCTCCCGCCAAAGCTCTGGATTACGAAACCCCGCCCCGTGTGCAGGCGCACACCCGGCCGTTGTTCGTGAAGCAGGCCCGAGAGCTGATAGGGGTGCTGCGACCCAAAGGCGTGCCCGAAATCGCTTCCTTGATGGACCTGAGCGACCCGTTGGCGGCGCTGAATGTCGCCCGCTACCAAGCTTGGTCTTCCAGGTTCAGCTTTGCCAATGCCAAACAGGCTGTTCTGGCCTTCAATGGCGATGTGTACGACGGCCTGCAAGCGGCCACCCTGGATGAGCCCGACTTGCACTGGCTGCAAGACCACTTGTGTATTTTGAGTGGGCTCTACGGTGTGTTGCGCCCCTTGGACTTGATGCAACCCTACCGCCTGGAAATGGGCACCCAACTCGTAACGCCCCACGGCAAAAACCTGTACCAATTTTGGGGGCGGCAAATTGCGGACTACTTGAACCTGCGCGCGGCCGCCGACAAAACCCCAGTGGTGGTGAACTTGGCCAGCGAGGAATATTTCAAGTCGGTAGACCTCAAAACCCTCAAGCCACGCGTGGTGACCTGCGTGTTCGAAGAACGCAAGGGCACCCAGTACAAGGTGGTCAGTTTTTTTGCCAAGCGAGCCCGTGGCTTGATGATGCGCCACGCGGTGCTCAGCCGGGCCACCACCGTGGATGATTTGAAAACGTTCGATGCTGCGGGCTACCGGTTGGCGCCATCCGTCTCGGAAATCGACCGTTTGGTGTTTCGCCGCGATTCTGCGAATTGAACACTAGGCTGCTGTCTTGACCCAGTTGCCCGCGCCCCACCTGGACGACGGTTCGACCCGGTTGGATGCCGGTGACCGCTGGGTAGAGGTGCTGCTGCATATGCGCCAGCCCCGGTTGGTGGTGTTTGGAAATCTTTTGTCCTCAGAGGAGTGCGAGGCGTTGATTGCCGCCGCTGCACCCCGCATGAGCCGTTCTTTGACTGTGCAAACCCGCACGGGAGGCGAGGAAAAAAATGCCGATCGAACCAGTGACGGGATGTTTTTCCGCCGAGGTGAAAATGCCGTGGTGGCCACGGTAGAAGCCCGGTTGGCCCGTTTGCTGCACTGGCCTTTGATCAATGGTGAAGGCTTGCAGGTGTTGCACTACAAACCCGGGGCCCAGTACAGGCCCCACTACGATTATTTTGACCCCGCAGAGCCGGGCACGCCGCACATGGTGCAGCGTGGCGGCCAGCGTGTGGCCACCTTGGTCATGTACCTGAACCAGCCCGAACGCGGTGGCAGCACCACCTTTCCAGACATTGGGCTGGAGGTTGCGGCCAAACGCGGCAATGCGGTGTTTTTTGCCTACGACCGCCCACACCCCAGCACCAAAACCCTGCACGGCGGGGCACCTGTGTTGGCGGGCGACAAATGGGTGGCCACCAAGTGGCTGCGCGAACGCGAATTTATTTGAACACTCCATGACCACATCGCCTTTGACACACCAGCCAGAACAGTCGGAATTGGGGAAATCTTCGGCCTATGTCGACCAGTACGACGCGGGTTTGTTGTTTCCGCTGCCCCGCATTGCCAAACGTGAAGAGTTGGGCTTGGGCGCTGCACTGCCCTTCATGGGAGCCGATTTATGGACCGCTTACGAATTGAGTTGGCTGAACCTACGTGGCAAACCGCAGGTCGCACTGGCGCACTTTACCGTGCCCTGTGAAACGCCCAACATCATCGAGAGCAAGTCGTTGAAGCTCTACCTCAACAGCTTCAACAACACCCGGTTTGCCGATGCGCAAGCCGTGCAGGACCGTTTACGGGTTGACTTGAGCGAAGCGGTGTGGCGTGGCGCCCCCCGCCCAAGCCAGGTTGGCGTGCGTGTGGTGCTGCCGGCCGAGTTTGAACGCAGCCCCATGGGCGAACTGCAAGGTTTGAGCCTGGACCGTCTCGACGTGGAATGCTCCCACTACACCCCGGCACCAGAGCTGTTGAGCGCAGATGCGCAACAAACCGTGGTGGAAGAGGTGTTGGTGAGTGATTTGCTCAAGAGCAATTGTTTGGTCACTTCTCAACCCGACTGGGGAAGCGTGCAAATCGCGTACAGCGGGCACCCCATAGACCAGGCCGGTTTGTTGCGCTACTTGGTGAGTTTTCGCAACCACAATGAGTTTCACGAGCAATGCGTGGAGCGTATTTTTATGGACGTGTGGACCCGTTGCCAGCCCACTCGCTTGAGTGTGTACGCGCGCTACACGCGCCGCGGTGGCCTGGACATCAACCCTTGGCGCACCAGTCACCCGCAGGCTGTGCCGGTCAATGTGCGCACGGCCCGGCAGTGATGAATTTGTGGGCTCGTTCCGCTGAGTTTGCGGGGTTTAAATCAGGTCCAGGCTGAGGTTTTTGTTCGGAAGCTGCACCGGGTCGCTGGTTTTGCTCAGACCTCCCACACGCACCCCGAGCAACCGCAGCCGTTTGGTCAAAGGCGCTCGTTTCAGTGCCAGACCGGCTGCTTTGCGCAAGGCCTTCGCGTCGGCCGTGGGCAAGGGCAGGGTGTGGTCTCGTGTGACCTGCAAAAAGTCTTCGAATTTCAATTTGACGCCCACAGTTCTGCCTTGGTAGCCCTTGCGCTGCAAATCCTGGGCCACTTGCTCGCACAGTTGGGTGAATATCGCACTCAATTCGCTGCGGTCTCGCACGGCGTGCAGATTGCGATCGAAGGTGGTTTCTCGGCTCATGCTCACAGGTTCGCTGTGGGTTTCTACCGAGCGTTCGTCGCGCCCCCAGGCCGCGTCGTGCAGCCAAAGGCCGTAGCTGTTGCCAAATTGTTGGCGCAGGGCTTGGGGGTCTTGTTGGGCCAGCTCGCCTATGGTGCGAATGCCTTGGGCCAAAAGCTTGGCATCGGTTTTGGGCCCAATGCCGTTGATTTTGCGGCAGGGCAGGGGCCAGATAAGGGGTTCCAGATCTGATGCTTGCACGATGCTGATGCCATTGGGTTTGTTGAATTCGCTGGCCATTTTTGCGAGCAACTTGTTGGGCGCTACGCCCAGCGAGCACGTCAGGCCGGTGGCCTCGAAAATGCTTTTTTGTATCAACCGGGCCAATACCCGCCCGCCTTCGCGCTGCCCACCGGGCACGTCTGTGAAGTCGATGTACACCTCGTCAACCCCACGGTTTTCCATCACCGGTGCGATGTCGCTGATCACCGCTTTGAAGGCCTTTGAGTAGCGTCGGTATTCGTCAAAATCCACAGGCAAAAGAATCGCTTGCGGGCACAGGGCGGCCGCCTTCATGAGCCCCATGGCCGAGCCCACGCCGTATTGCCGCGCGGCGTATGTTGCGGTGGTAATGACGCCACGGCCTGTGTAGTCCTTGAGGCGCGGAAATGCAGCCAATGGAATTTCGGACAGCGGCAGCTGCGCGTGTTGCTTGAGCATCGCGTCGTCTGCCGTTCGCCGGCTGCCGCCGATCACCACAGGCAAACCCTTCAGTTGCGGGTAGCGCAGCAGCTCCACGGAGGCGTAAAAAGCGTCCATGTCCAGATGAGCGATGCGGCGGGGCGGCATGGTGATGAAAAAACAGGCGGAGGGCCACAAACCTTGGCGGGGCAAAGACTTGCATGGCTTGCACAGGAATTATCCACAGCTTAGGGCACAGCCGATGGGGGAAAGTACTGCTGTCATACTGGGCGCATGAAAGCCAAAAATGCAACGGTAGGGCGGTTCCGCAGTTTATGCGTGGGGTTGGTGTGTTGGGGGATGGGGGCAACTGCCGCCTGGGCGGCGGGTGGGCAAATGTTGGTGGGGCGTGTGGTGGCTGTGAGCGATGGCGACACCATCACCCTGCTGGTTGATGGGCATGAGCAGCACAAGGTGCGCATTGGCGGAATCGATGCCCCTGAAAAGGCGCAGCCCTATGGGCAGCGTTCCAAGCAAAGTTTGAGCGATCTGGTGATGCATCAAAATGTGGTGGCCGATGCCCACAAACGGGACCGATACGGGCGCTGGGTGGCCACGGTTCGCTCAGGCGCCACCGATGCGGGGCTTCATCAAATCCAGCGCGGCATGGCTTGGCACTACAAGGCTTACGAAAAGGAACAAGCGCTGAGCGAGCGCTTGGCTTACGCCGCCGCACAAGAAGTGGCTCGCTCCCAGCGGGCGGGCTTGTGGGCCAGCCCCGAGCCGCCGGTGCCCCCATGGGACTACCGCAAAGCACGGCGGCAGTGAACGGCCGTGTCAGGCTGCGGCTTCGGACGGGATCAACCGCGCCAACAGAGCGCCTTTGTAGCTATCGTCCAAGGGGATGCGGACCTTCAGAGGACTGCCTGGGGCCACGGTGACCACCTCTCCGTCGAGCTTTTGCATGTGTTCCAGCGTGATCACGTGGTTGCCGCTGGGGTGTATCACTTGTATTTGATCGCCGACCGAGAACTTGTTTTTGACTTCGACTTCAGCCCAACCGTTGGCGGTGGACAGCACATCGCCCACGTAGTGGCTGTGCCCCACCAGCGAATGCCCGGTTTCGTAGTTTTGGTAGTCCTGGCTTGGGCGGCGTTCCAAAAAGCCGGCGGTGTAACCCCGGTTTGCCAAACCTTCAAGTTCCGTGATCAGGTTCGGGTTGAAGGGGCGCCCAGCCACGGCATCGTCGATGGCGCGGCGGTATATTTGGGCGGTGCGCGCCACGTAGTACAGGCTCTTGGTGCGGCCTTCGATTTTCAAAGAATCAACGCCAATTTCAGCCAAACGCTGCACGTGCTCCACCGCGCGCAGGTCTTTGCTGTTCATGATGTAGGTGCCGTGCTCGTCTTCCATGATGGGCATGAGTTGCCCGGGGCGCCCAGCTTCTTCGATCAAATACACCTGGTCGGCCTTGGGGTGACGCTGGCCGCCCCCACAAGCAGCGAACGCCGATTCAGCTTCCTCTTGAGCCTGGTTGAAGTTGAAGCCCTGCTCCATTTTCACGGCAATGGCTTCACCGGTGTTGGCGTCGGTGGCAGAGGGCTGGGTTTTGTAATCCCAGCGGCAGGCGTTGGTACAAGTGCCCTGGTTGGGGTCGCGGCGGTTGAAATAGCCGCTCAGCAAACAGCGCCCCGAGTAGGCAATGCACAGCGCCCCGTGGACAAACACTTCCAGTTCCATGTCGGGGCATTCCTGGCGGATTTTCTCGATCTCGTCCAGGCTCAGCTCACGGCTCAAGATAATGCGAGTCACCCCCACTTTTTGCCAAAACTTCACCGATGCCCAGTTGACCGTGTTGGCTTGCACCGAAAGGTGTATCGCTACCTCAGGGTACTTTTCACGCACCATCATGATCAGCCCCGGGTCGGCCATGATGAGGGCGTCAGGCTTCATGGCGATCACGGGCTCAATATCGCGAAGGTAGGTGCGGACTTTGTCGTTGTGGGGCAGCAGGTTGCTGGTAACGAAGAATTTTTTACCGCGCTCGTGGGCTTCACGGATGCCGATTTCAATTTGTTCGAGCCGGAATTCGTTGTTGCGGGCACGCAGGCTGTAGCGGGGTTGCCCCGCGTAAATGGCATCCGCGCCAAAATCGTAGGCGGCACGCATTTTGTCCAGCGATCCGGCGGGCAACAGAAGTTCAGGGGCTTTGATGGCGCTCATGGGGCATCCTTCGGGTGGCCGCAGCGCGGCTGGCACAGGTGGTCTCTTCGACAGGAATCGAACCTGTATTTGCCGCTTAGGAGGCGGCTGTTCTATCCATTGAACTACGAAGAGTGAGGGGGGATTTTAGCGGCCCAGCCAAACTCAGTCGAACTTGTGGGTAAAGATCAAATCCATACCGCTTTCGTCCCCCGCTTGGCCCCGCAAAGTCCAGCGCTGGCTGATATCGTAAAAAATCGACAAGGTGCCGGTGGCCCCCGCCAAGCTGCGGGCGTAGCTCAGGTACAACTGGTTTGAGATTCGCTTGCCCAAGGTGATGGCCGCGGCGTTGGTGTTGCCATTGGCGTCCACTGTTTGGCCCATCACAGTGAATTCGTCAAAGCCCAAGGCGCGAACAATGTTGCCGTCGCTTTGTTTGCCTCGGCCACTCAAAAGGGCCCACGCAGCCTGTTGCAACACCACGGCTTCAGCGCCGCCCCCAGTGGCGGGTCGTCCCAATATGAGCCAGGCCAATTTTTCCACGTCGGGCAGGTCGGGTTCTGCGTACAGCCGGACCACGGGCTGGCGGGCGTTTCCGGTGATTTGCACCCCCACGCGTTGGGTGGGGTGCGGCCTGATGGCCAGTATTTCGAGGGCAGGGTTGTCGTAGGGTCCATTGAAACGAACCGTTCCTTCCTCAATTTCCAGCGTTTGGCCGTACGCCCTGTAGGTGCCGCGTATGGTTCGAATTTGGCCCAACAACTGTGGATTTGTACCTGTTTGGCCGGGTTTGGTCGACAAATCGACCTGTCCTTGCAAATAAGTGCTCAGGCCTTGGCCCCGCACTTGGAAGTTGTCACCCAAGTCTATGGCCACTTTTACGGTGGTGGGAACCCCGCCTCGACTGGCGGCGGCTGAACCCGTTTTTCCCAGGATTTTCACGTCATCGCCCAGGCTCGGGGTGGATTCGTCGGGCAGAAGGAACAAGGCCTGGTCCGCTGTCATGCGCCCGGAGACCTGCAATTGCTCGTCTTGCAGCCTGGCTTGCAGTTGGCCACTGAGGGTCAGGCGCCTGTCGGCGCGGGCCAACAACCGCAGGGCCTGCGCCTCCAAGGTCAGGTTCATGGTCGGCATGGTTTGGCCTTTTTGCCATTTCACTTCACCTTGGCCGGTCAACCAGCCGCCCGAACTTCCACCCGCTCCCCTGATCTTGAGGTCGTCGAGTGTCAGGTGTTGCCCCGACAAGGTGGCGTTGAGCTGCCCATCGCTGAATTCCAGGCCGTCCAAAAGCGAACGCAGCGCCAAATTGCGCATTTGCAAATTGCCGTACCAAGCAGGGTTCAAAACGGTGCCGCCCAGTTGCACTTGCGCTTGCAAAGAACCGTTCATGCGCCACCCTGTGGGCGCCAAACGCGACCACAGCCCCACCTTGGGCAAGTCAAGTCTCAACTGGCCGCTGAGCGGAGCGTCGTCATTGCCCTCCAGCGGCAAGCGGGTGAAGGCATCGGCCACCAGCTGCCCGGCGTTGTCGCTCAACCAGCGCAGCTGCGCGGTCACTTCGCCTGCCGAATTCAAGGCCAGGTCCACGCTGGTTTCCTGCAGGCCCGCAGCGACCCGCTCGGTCGGCACTGCCGTGGCCCACACCAAGTCACCGCTCTCTCGGCGAATTTGCAGTTTGGCTTCGGGTGCCGCCACGTCCCACTGGGCCTGCAGCAACAAGTCGCCGCTCAGACCCGACTCGGTGATTGGACCGCGGGGCGCATGTTCGGTTGCGAGCCATGCATTGACCCAACTCAGGGCCCAGCCCGTGGCTTTGCCACTGGAGCGCCACCGGTTGTTGTCCCATTGCAGGCTGTCCCACTGCAGCAAGGCCGGATTTGCACTGACTGTTGCGGTGACCTTGGGTTGGGCCGCCGTTTTGGCGGCGACCACTTGCAACTGCCCTGGTTGAAGGGTCAATGTGCCCTGCGGGTGGCTCGCGCTTGGAGGCTGCCATTGCACCCGCAACGGTTGAGGGTTGCTCACTTGAAATCGCAAAGCGCGGCTCTGGTGGTCCAGGTTGATACGCCAGTTCTGCAAGGTTGACGAGGCGGCCCAACCTATGGGTGTGGGCCTGAGTTGCACGGTTGCATTCAGGGCTTGCCCCAGTGTCCATGGGCCCCAAGAGGCGGTGCCGTCGTGGGTGATGGCAACTTGATCGCCCTGACCACTCAGGGTCAGATTGACCTTGTCCAAAGACCCACCCAAAGCATTGGCCGGTGCCCGGTACTTCAATTGTGGAACGCTGGCCCGGCTGCTCCATTGGAAACCCGAGGGCGGTTGGGACTGACCTTTCCACAAATCCACAGGGGCGTTGACCCATTGGCCCTGCCATTCCAGGGCCCCTTCCCAGGGGGTTTGCAACCACCAAGTGGGCTGCTGCGGTGCGCCCCACGGCGCAAGTGCGGGTGCCCACTGCGCCCAAAATTGTTGCGCCCACCGCCGCAGGGCTGGCAGCTCAAAGGCCGAAACGGTCCATTCCCCAGCGGTGGTGTCGTCGCCCTCCAGCTGGGTGTGCGCTCGCAAACCTGGCAACGTCAGATTGACGTCCACATCAAAGCGGCCCGTCGCGCTTTCTGCCCCACCGGCGGCTTCCAACTGTCCTTCACCGTGCCGCAGTTTCAGTTGAGCGACACGCCAATTTTTGGGGCTCCAAGACCCGCTCATTTCAACGGCCAGCTCAGGGTTGGCCACCCCGGCTCTGTTGGAAGTGTGGGCCTGGAGGTTGAAAGAAGTGTGGCCCTTTGGGGGCGAATTCACAGCGTTGGCTTTCAAGTCAAGGGTGGGCAAGCGCAGGGTGTGGTCCAGCATTTGTGGCTGCAACCCTGTGGAATTCCAGTGCCCTTCCCAGTCCTGAAGGCGCCTCCACCAAGGGGTGGATGATTCGGCTGAAGCCGGTTGTATCGTCCACGCGCCTTGCGCTTGAACACGCCCACCGAGCGCTGAAGCGTTGAACTGATTCAATTCCCATCGTTGACCTTGCCAGGTCAACTCCAATTGAAGGCGTTCCACAGGCAGTGCATCTTGGCTCCAGGCACCCGCCTTGCCGTTGGTGAATTCACTGCTCAGGCGCCAGGCCCGTTTTGGGGCAGCGCTGCCAGCCGCAATCCATCCGGCGCTGCCTTGGCCGGACACAAGGGTGCGTGGTGCATCGGGCCACAGCGCTGACGCATCCACACGTTTCACCACAAAACTGGCTTCGTGCAGCGGCATGTCTGCCCACGGATGAACCACCGCTTTGGCTTGCAGCTCGGGTGCAGTGGCAAAAAGACTGCGTGCGTTCGGCTTGAGCGAAGCTTCCAGGGTCACTTCAGACGAGTCCGGGCCGAACACCCCATGTGCCGACCCAAGGGCCTGCAGGGTCACCCGCCGGGACGAAGAACTGAAACGCGTGTCGGCCTGTACCGTGCCATTGAGCTCTGCACGCAAGGCCCAAGGTTGGAGGGCATCCAGTTGGGCCTCGCCCTGGTACTGGCCATTTGCCAGCGTCAGCGATTCCAAATTCACTCGGTGTTGGGCGCCGCTTGCGCCTTGCGGCTGACCATATTGGTAGCGGAGGTTCAGCCCGTTTGCCCGCGTCTGAAAGCCTGCATCCCATTCCAGGTGCCCTATCTGCAGTGGGATGTCGACGTCTTGAAAATAAGGCAACGCCCAATTCGGCGGGCGCGGTGTTTCATCGGCATTTTGAGTGTGCTGAACACGCACTTTGCTGGCCGAAACCAGCTTCAATTCCAATGTTTGCCTGAACAGCTCGATCCAGGCCCGGGGTGCAAGTTGGATGTCCAAGCCTGTGATTTGGACCCAGGTGCCGGCCGCTTGCCACTCCAGTTGATCTGCGTGTCCGCCATTGGCCAAGCTGCCGGTGGCGCCCTCGAAGCGCAGAGGGGAGGGTGAGTCGCTCCCCGTTTGTAGGGCGTACTGCGCCAGGGTCAAGGCGTGTTTGAACGACTGGGGGTGGTGCATCCACAGCCCAAAAGCAATGGCCGCTGCCAGGCAAAGCGCCAGCACCGCGCTGCCCAGCCAAAGGGAAGCCGACACCAAATGCTTCAAAATACAAACCCTACACTCAGGTGAAAACGAAAGCGCCGCCGGTCAAGCGCATAAGCCAAGTCGCCTTGCAGTGGGCCGACGGGGCTGTTGTAGCGTACACCCATGCCGACCCCGGTTTGGGCATTCAGCTTGCCAATGTCATTGCCGACGGCGCCTGTGTCCACAAAAGTTGTCGTTTCCCAAGGGGTGCGAACGCCATTGGACCAAACCGGGCGCTGCCACTCCAGGCTGGCCACACCCAACCACCGACCGGCTTCCACCCCGCCGCTGCTGTTGGGTACGCCAATCGAGCGCAGGGCGTAGCCGCGCACACTGTTGTCTCCGCCTGCCAAAAATCGTTGGGTGGCGGGAATCGGGGCGTCATTCTGGCTCCACACGCCGCCGCCTTCCAATCTCAGGGCCAGGCGGCTGGGTCTGGCGCTGTTTTGCCCCACAGGCCATTGCTCGCTCCACCGAACCCGGCTTCGCAAGTAGGGCAGGCGGCTTTGCGACAGGGTCACACCCGCGCCCAACTCAACGCCCAGGCCATAGCCCGAGGTGGGAAAGACAAGGTTGTCAAAGCGCTTGCGCGTCCATGAATAGTTGGCACTGACCGACGAATTCAAATCGTCCGATTGAACCCCGGTGGCGTCCGACACCTTGGCTCGGTCGTATTGAACATAAAGGCTGCGGTTCAATTCGATTCCGTCTTGCGCTTGCCCGAGCCTGAACTGCTGGCTGTTCGTGACCACGGGGTCATTCACCTGCCGCTTGAACAATGCACCGGTCACCCATTTCCACCCGCCATAGCCCACGGGGGCAGACAAGTCGGTACCCAGCGTCTGGTTGTAATGGTCAAATTGCAAGCGGGTGGCTGCACGCCAGCCCAGCCCGGGCACTTTGTGGTCGGTGTGTTCAAAGGTGACGCGGGGGCCACTGTCGGTGCTGGCCCCCAAACCAACCAGCACACGCTGGCGTTTGACCTCCCGCAAGCGAATTTGCACCGTGGCATCGCTTGGGGGCGTGGTCAAATCGAGCAACACAAAAACAGACTCGTAGTACCCGCTGTCGCTCAGGCGTTTTTGGGCCGCTTGCAGCGTCAATTCATCGTAGGGTTGGCCCATTTCCAAACCCGCCAGTTGGACCAGATGGCCCACCATGCTGTCGCCGTATTTTTCTTGCCCTTGTATGTCCAGCTTGCCCAAGGTGTAGCTGGGGCCGGAAGCCACCACCACTCGCAATTCGGCGGTTTGGCGCTCAGCATCGATGGACGCAACACTTTCGCTGATGGTGGCCAATGGGTAGCGTCGCGCATTGACCGACCGCAGCAGTTGGCTTTTGGCGTCGTCCCACGCGCTTTGGGTAAAAGGGTTGCCAACAGGCAGGCGCCATTCTTGTCTCCAACTCTCCAGGCGGGCGCTTGCCCAAGGGTCGTCGGTGATTGGCCCGAGCCATTCTAGGCTCACTTTGCCCACAGCGGTCTGTGCTCCGCCCTCAATCGATATTCGGATGGTTTTTTCGGCGGTATCGGTTGCGGGGTTGTCGCGAATTTCTACCAGAACCCGGGGTTGGAAATGGCCTTGCGTGGCCAAAAGTTGCCGAATGTTGTCTGGGGCCAGCGCCAGCAGCCGTTCCAGCTCGGGTGTGGTGAGGTCGGGCAAAGCAGAAAAGCGCTGCAGTTCGGTGTGTTTCTCGATCAGGTCTTTCAAGGTGTCTGGACCCTGAACCTCCAGCCGGTAAAGGGCGCGCACGGGGCTGTTGACTTGTTCCGCGTTGGGGCCTGGGTTTGCCGGGCTTTGCGCCACCACCACCGTTGGCGCGAAGCTCAACAGGCAGCCAGCAGCCACCGCCCCCAGCCGCCGCCTAAACCCAAAGCGCGGGCTTGAATCCAGACCAAAATGTTCGCAGCGGGCCAGGGTCATTTGCCTGGGCACCTATTTGCTCAAGACCCGCATGGCGTCCTCAAGTCCTTTGAGCGTGAGGGGGTACATCCGTTGCCCCATCAGTTGCTGAACGATGGAAATGCTTTGCCGGTACTCCCAGACGCCCTGTGGCTCTGGGTTGATCCACGCGAACTTTGGGAATGCATGGGTCAGGCGCTGAAGCCATTCCGCGCCAGCCTCGGTGTTGTTGTATTCCACGCTGCCGCCGGCCTGCAAAATCTCATAGGGGCTCATGGTGGCGTCGCCCACCAAAATAAGCTTGTAATCTTTGTTGTACTTGCGTATGACGTCCCATGTTTCAAACTTTTCGGCGTACCGCCGCTTGTTGTTCTTCCACATGTACTCGTACACACAGTTGTGGAAGTAATAAAACTCCAGGTGCTTGAATTCGTTCTTTGCCGCAGAGAAAAGCTCTTCCACGCGCTGGATGTGATCGTCCATGGTGCCGCCCACGTCCATCAGCAGCAGCACTTTGACGTTGTTGTGCCGCTCAGGCACCATTTTGATGTCCAGGTATCCGGCATTGGCCGCCGTGGCACGAATGGTGTCGGGCAGGTCCAGCTCCAGCTCGTTGCCCTCTCGGGCAAACTTGCGCAGGCGCCGGAGGGCCATTTTGATATTGCGGGTGCCCAGTTCCTGGGAGTCGTCGTAGTCGCGGTAAGCGCGTTGCTCCCACACCTTTACTGCGCTGCGGTTGCCCCCTTTGCCACCGATGCGTATGCCCTGCGGATTGTGGCCGCCGTGCCCAAAAGGCGATGTGCCACCCGTGCCGATCCACTTGCTACCGCCTTCGTGGCGCTTTTGTTGCTCCTCCAGGCGTTTTTGCAAGGTCGCCATCAGTTCTTCCCAATCCATGTGGGGCGCATTGGCCTTTTGCTCGTCGCTCAACAGGCGTTCCAGCTCTTTGCGCAGCCAGTCGGCGGGGACTTCTTTGCTGAAGTCGGCCAGCATTTCCACGCCTTTGAAGTAGGCGGCGAAGGCCCGATCGAACTTGTCGAAGTGTTTTTCGTCTTTCACCAGCGCGGTGCGGGCCAGAAAATAAAAGTCATCCAGCGTGCAGGCTTGTGGGTTGAGTGGGCCGACCACGCCTTGCTGCAAAC
>JACCDQ011208076.1_pt1 | contig 14638 bp, 7 predicted proteins | sample 7446031 | NCBI WGS metagenome assembly JACCDQ01 (sample SAMN15323442, study PRJNA562643) | freshwater metagenome | isolation source: river surface water | place: USA:Blue River Watershed | collected 2017-08-17
GATCCCATCCCCGAACCACTTATAAAAAAATCTATTATCATTAATAAATTAATTATTAGATACGGTAATACTAAATTTAAGCTTGTTAATAAAATATCTCTTAATGTTCTCATTTTACTTCTACTTTAATACCATATTTATTTTGCATATTTTTAACAAAAGTATCTATTACGCCTTGTGTATTTTTTTCTTGTGTAAATGCTTTTGTAAATTCTTTGATGTCTTTAGAAAAGGATCCTATTTTATGAGAGCCGAAAGCTCCTCTTGTAGTCTCTCCGCTCGTAAAAGCTGCCTTTACTCCAGATTTATCATTATCGGACAAAGGGTCTCCATCGTGATCCATTGTGTAAGTAGAGATTCCTTTTACTGCATTCAAATAGCCTGACTGATGAGGAGCCATATCAAAAACAAAGTCAACTTCTTTACTTGCATTTTCAAACATATCAGAGTTCTCCTTTATCAGTTGAAGTAATTTTTCTGTATAACCTTGTCCGAAAGCACTGCCTCTACTATGAGTATATATTTGTATTTTCTCTGTTATTTTTCCAGTTTTTGGATCTTTTTCTAATTTAGATAAAATATCTGACCAATCGGATTCTGCTTGAAATGAACCCATTCTACTTCTATCACTCGCCCAGGTTGCTGCCTTATAAGAATCAGTGTTTGCATTATCATAGGTTGTTAATCCTTGATTCCCATCAACATAATGGAATTGTCCACCAGGATTAGCAATGCCAGAACCTTTTATTGTATTAATTATTTCTACTCCCCAATAACTGGAATTTGCTCTTTCACTATCAGCAGAAGTCTTACCATTAATTAGAATAGGTAATTCTCCGTCTTTATCTAAATAAATTACAGGACAATTTAAAGCATAAACATAAGGAGAAGAAGATTCTAATAATTCCGCTTTCGGGTCAACAGTCCTCCAAATTCCTAGCTGTCTATCTAACATCCTAGCTCCATAATCATACATATCTAGCCCCAACTCATCCTGTAATTCTTTTCCGTTGAAGAGCAGTTTTTCAGCAGGATTATTGGTAGAAACTAGATTATTATACCCTTTGTGCATGAGCCCAAAAGGATAGTAATGATTCTCCTCAATAACGTCAAGAGTATTTGTAGTTGAGTTTTTAGTATAGCTCAATCTAATGTTTCCTAAATGGTCTTTGTATTGGTAGACATATTTAAAGGAACTCCCATTGGGTTCTACATATCCTTCTAAGGTGGGGAAGTATTGTAACACCCCATTTTTGTACAAATATCCATTGAGATAATTTGTGGTAGTAATTGTTGTACCTTGGGTTATCATTTTTTCTACTTTTTGTCCTGTTGCACTATAAACGTACGAAATACTTCCTGTAGTTCCAAAAACAATTCTTATAGGCAGGTTCAAGTGGTTGTAAGTGATAGCCGTGATTTTCTTGTTCTTGTCCAAGGTCATGTTACCATTAACATCATACCCATAATCATTGCCCGTTTTATTAAAATCGTTAAAACCACTGGTATTATTAGAGTTATCCACCACAGTCATGAGTTTATTAGAGTTAGAAGCATACCCATAACTTAAATTATCAATCCCTATAGTTCCTGTTTGTACATCTCTATCTCCGTTGCGTTTTAAGGTCATAATATTCCCGTTCTTGTCATAGGTCAGGTTTTCATTATACATATTAGTCACCACGTTTGATTTTTGATAGGTAGCATCCTTCAAACGGTTCAATTGGTCGTATTTGTAACCGTAGTTTCTCACAAAACCACCATCGGTAGCCGTGCTCCAAAACGTCTCGGCTATATTCCCATTATAGAGTTTATTAGCAGCAGTGGCGCTTCCCTCTATGCTGTTATAATTAATCTTAAACCCAAACAAATCCGCAGGGTCTCTGCCTTGTTGCAAAGCAGTAGGGTTGTTAATGGATTTCATCCAGCCTCTTATGTTGTAGCTATAATCTACTTTTTGTAGGGGTGCAGCACTGGTGTTTCCTACTTTTTTGCTCATTAATTGCCCTAGCTCATCATAGGTATTCTCAGCCATGAGCTGTACCGCTCCACCGTTAATCTGGTGGGTGTGCGTGAGCAATCTATCTTGTGCCGAGTAGGTAAACGCTTCTTTAACCGTTAGTTCTGTATTAGCAGCAGTACGTTTGTGTTTTTGCACCGTGTATTGCAACTGTCCTGAAAAACTGTCTAGTTTACTATCTGTACACGTATACCCTCCTAAATAGTTGGTGGTATAACTGCGTATTGGTCGGTACCTGCTATCATACAAAATGTAGCTCGTTTCTCCCTTAGTCTCTGCCGTGGTAGTAGCTATACGTGTCCAAGACCCTGTGGCTAGCCCTTTTACCGCAGTAGCTACCGCTTGTCCCTCTACGGTTGTGGCGACGGTTACAGTGGGTATCACGTAATTGTCATAATAATTCGCTGTGAGGAGTTTGAAACTAGTAGGTACCACCACATTGCTGTAATTTACTGCAATCCCATCAATTGTGCCTGAGGTTTGTTTGCTCTCATTAATCGTGGCAGCGGTATTTCTAGCATCTTGCATGGTTTTTCTTGTAGCTGCCGTAGCACTACTGTTAAGCCAGCCTGTATATACCACTCTATTAAAGGCATCGTATTTGGTTATTAACCATCCCGAAGCCGTTACATCACTAAAAGGAGATAAAGCAGGTCCTGTTGCCACTACTCGGTCTAGTTTGTCATACACCATAAACTCCCATTGCTTGCCCGGTAGTTTTTTAGCCACTAAGCGGTTGCGGTTGTCATATTGGTATTGGTAACACAATTCATCCAATATAGCCTGCGTCAAGGCCATATCTGCCTTGGGTGGGATCACATAGGTCAAATTACCATACACATCATACACATAATAAGTGTCGTGTTTTACTCCAGCATCATAGGTTCTTTTGAGAACTACCTGTCCTTCTTTGTTCTTAAACTCTACTGTCGAGCCACTGGTTTCTGTAGGCGTGGCAGCTGTATTTTCATCAAAAGTCACACTCTTATAAAGTTGGTTTGCAGCATAAAAAGTAGTCCCTGCCATATTGCCTAAAGCGGTAGTATACAACCCTGAGGTAGTATTCCAAGTTGTGGTTGCAGTATACAATTTCACCTCACTAGCCACATTGGTTTGGTAATCCAGTTTTATCTCGTGGCCTTGCCCAAGAGCCCAATCAGCTCCTGGTGCCGCTTGTTTTAATACTCGGCTCAGTGGAGAAGATTCTAAAACTTTCTCTGTAAACGGGTTAGCGGTATTGTCAAACGTTGAGGTATTATAAAAAGCAAGGGTATTATTCTTGGCACTACTCTCAAAAGCCATATTACGATTACTGCCCACAAAAGGTAGGTAATCTTTAGTTTGTCTACCAAAGGTGTCATACTCTAAATGCGTCACAACATCCTTCCCTGTATGAGATTGTTGGTTGGCTATTTGCTGTATAGGTCTACCTAGTCCATCAAAGTAAGTAATGGCTACTTTAACCTGATCTGGAGTAGGTGAATCAATTGATGTGGTACTGGCTTGTTTGTACACCCTAGTTATGATGTAGTTTTTATCTTGGGCAGGATTAGCCAGCCCAGCACAATCATTACTACTTCCTGGAGCTAAAGGACAATTATCAGAGTTGTTAAGCACATACCTGCCCGCTGGAGCAGCACATTGTGTTACAACAGATGCTGCATCACCCAGTCCATCGCCATCCACATCAGCATACCATCTGGTGTTGGGGTTGATAGCAGGATTTGTATCGTTACAATCTGAATTTGAACTCACATAACCCGCAGGTTTAAGACTATAATAAACCAAAACGTTGGGATTCCCAAAACCATCAGCATCATTGTCAGCATAGAAGTTTTGAGGCGCTATATTGGTTATGTTCATTGTACTGTCGTCATGGTCACTATTATTGGTTACATAACCTGCTGGTTTAGCACTGTAGTAAACACTTACCGCTGGGTTTCCAAAACCATCTGAGTCGGCATCTAAATAAAACGTTTGAGGAGCAATATTGGTAATATGTTCAGTACTATCATCATAATCAAATGAGTTAAGCTCATAACCAGTTAGAGGTGTACATGAGGTAACTGCAATAGCGCTAGTTCCATAACCATCTCCATCCCCATCTTTATACCAAATGGTTGCTGGATTTAAAACTGCATTAGTATCATCACAATCTCCAGAATTTCTAGCATACCCCTGTGGTGGTGTACAGCTAAAAACGATTTCTTGATCCAAACCATAACCATCCTTATCATTGTCAAGAAACCAAGGGGTATTCGGGTTTATGGTGGCATCATCATCATCACAATCTAAACTATTTGTTACATAACCTGCGGGTTTAACACTATAGAATACCCATTGGTCGGGATTCCCAAACCAGTCTCCATCTACATCTCTGTAAAAAGTTTGTGGCGCAATATTGGTAATGTTAACAGTGCTATCATCATAATCACTTAAATTACTTACATAGCCTGAGGGTTTATAACAAGAAGCTGTTGTAGTACCACTTGTTCCATACCCATCACCGTCGGCATCTCGGTACCAAACCGTAGCAGGATTTATTGAACTGTCATAATCATTACAGTCACCAGAGAGTCTTGCATACCCTGAGGGCTGTGTACAACTAAATATTGGAGCTCCGCTCAAACCATAGCCGTCCCCATCGTTATCTCTAAACCAAGGATTATTTGGGTTAATGTTAGCGTCATTATCATTACAATCTGTATTATTGGTTACATAGCCAGTGGGTTGTACACTGTAGTAAACACTCACAGAGGGATTCCCGTGTCCATCGCCATCAGCATCTCGGTAAAAAGTTCTTGGAGCTATGTTAGTAATGTTCACAGTAGTATCATCAAAATCCCCTGTAGTTCGAATATAGCCCGAAGGTTGTGTACACTGGTTAGTAAGTACTGTTTTAGAACCAAAACCATCGCCATCAGCATCTCTATACCATACCGTTGTTGGATTCAAACTCCCATCAGCATCATTACAATCTGAACTATTAGTAACATAACCCGAAGGTCTAACACTGTAAAAAACAGTCACCGTAGCACTACCATACCCATCACCGTCAGCGTCACGATAGAATGTTTGTGGCGCAATATTGGTAATATTGGTAGTCCCATCATTGTAATCACTAGCATTACCCACATACCCTGGGGGTTGGTAACAAGAGGCTGTTGTAGTACCACTTGTTCCATACCCATCACCGTCGGCATCTCGGTACCAAACCGTAGCAGGACTAATCGAACCGTTATAATCATTACAATCTCCGCTATTTCTTGAATATCCTGAGGGTTGGGAACAACTAAATATTGGGGCTCCCCCTGAACCATAACCGTCTCCATCGTTATCTCTAAACCAAGGTGTATTAGGATGAATACTAGAATCACCATCATTACAATCTGAATTGTTAGTCACATAGCCTGAAGGTTGATAACTGTAATAAACGCTCACAGAGGGATTCCCATATCCATCGCCATCAGCATCCCTGTAAAAGGTTCTTGGAGCTACATCGGTTATGGCGCTGGTACCATCATTATAATCACTTGCATTACGCACATATCCCGAGGGCTGATTACAAGCCGTTGTAGAGTTTGAACTTGTACCAAAGCCATCCCCATCAGCATCTCGATACCATACCGAATTAAATACCACTGAACCATCCCAGTCATTACAATCATTATTGTTACTTACATAACCAGAGGGTTGGGTACAACCAGTGGTGGTAATCGCACTACTTCCATGACCATCTCCATCAGCATCTCGATACCATAATGTGAATGGGGTAATCGCAGCATTAGAATCGTCGCAATCGGTGTTATTAATTGAAAATCCAGAAGGAACTCTATAGGTACATTGTAAACTCCAAGAGCGTTGGGTGCTACCGTATCCATCTCTATCAGCATCAATAAAGAGATAATCGTGCATGTGTCTAAAGGAGAAATTGTTATTACTACAGTGCATTAGGGATTGACTAAAACTAGTGCTTGACACTAAAAAGAGTAGTGCCAAACTTAAATACAATTGAATTGCTATTTTTTTATCGTTCATAATGATTCTTCTTTACTTTACTCAAAACAAGGATTGGTTTGATGGATTTTTATAGTGATACTCATTCTCGCCTAAGACATTACCTTGTGCATCCTTTACTGATTTTAACCTACCTAGTCCGTCGTAATTGTAATAAATTGTTTGTCCTTTTGGGTCAGTAATGCTTGTTACGCCTAGTTGAGGACTATGGGTATAAGTAGTAACCATGGCATTGGGAAATGCAGTTCTTAATTGATTTAGACCAGCAATTAATGCAGTTTGTGTTCCACTATTAGAAAGCGTTTCTAAATTAGAAACATAGGATGCTATACTTGTATAAGTAGCATTTTCAATCTTTGCAATGGGTTGGGTTTTATTATACCCCCATATAATCGATACTGGTACGCCTCCCTCTGGAGTGTATTGGGTCAAATTACCCGTACTATCATAACTATCATAAGTAAGCTTCTTTTCTAGATTACCAATATTGGAAACTGCAGGGAAACTATTTGGAAACTTTGCACCATAGTTGATTTTAGGCAATACATAACTCGATGTACTAGCATCCTTAGCAAAGCTCATTTTTTGTTCCGAAATTTTTAAAGTTCCATTAAAATTTTCTACGCGTATAGGAGTTGCTTTACGGTTCTGAACTTTTAAATCTGACATGAGCGGTTCATTACCCAAGTCATTAGGGTAATACATCCTTGCTATTAATTGCGCACCTGTACTATTAGTGGTAGTGATTTTAGTAGGTTGAAAATGATTACTTCCAGTATATTCGTAGTTTTTAGTTACTGTAACTAGCTGATTGTTCAATCTTGTAGTTTGTGTTTCCGCTTTGACCGTCTTGGTTTGTCCTTGAAGAGTGTACACATTAAAAAGTGTAACTACTCCCCCCCCTTGACCAATATAAACAGAAGGAATTACCCCTTTCACTGTGGTATTAGCTCCACTGTAGTTGTAATCAAAGCTGTTTTGCTCAACGGTTTGTCCACTGGTATTGGTTGTAAGTACACTAAGTTTCTCTCCAGCGAGCAATGACTGTGATTTGGGTAATGGTGGAATCCCATAATCCGAACTAAAGCTATTGAGTTCAAAATACCCTTTATAACGGTTAAAAAGATGTTTGGTTACCCCATTCCCATCGGTTTGATTTACCTCGGCATAGGAAATTGTGGGCCCCATGAAATTAATCTCTAATGGGTCAAATCCTGTTGATAAAGTGTAATACGACCCTTTGTCAAATCTACTAGTTAAAGCATTGCTAATCAAAGTCTGATTAAACACTACCGCATTTTGTGGAACAATACTATAATAGTTAGATAAATAAGCATTATTATTCACATCCCATTGGGTTTGATAGAATAGTTTGGGGTTGCTTACAATTTTAGGTTGAGCATAGGTATAATTGGTTTCTTTAATTACTGAGCCGTCATCTTCTTTATGAACAATTTTTTTAATTCGTAAACCGCCAACATCAAAGATTGGGACAATTGGGATTCTATCAATCTTAGCATTACTTATATTACACATGAAATTCATTCCATTAGTTCCACCGTATCCTTGAACTAATAATTTATATTGTCTACCGTTAACTAAGAGGTTTTTGTCAATTGGTAAAGAGATAGTCTTTGATGTTGTAGCGCCAACATACAATATAGTAGCTATCTCAGTATTAGTCACCATATCCACTATCCAGGCAGCTTTTGAGGAATTCGAAGGTGAACATCCAGCAGATCCCATTGGGTTATAATTTAAGTTAGCTGTTAGCAGAAGTGTTTGTGCTGAATTAGCAGTATAAGTAAACAGTGACGAATTAATCCCATTTGTAGATTGTGTAGAGGATATACTTGGCACCAATGCCATGGAATTATTTATATCATAATATTCATCCACCGCCACATCGGATTTGTGAGACTCGTACTCAAAGTTCACTGACCCTTTAGTTGGGTAGATTATTTGTTCCAATATTCCTGCTTTAGCAAAATTAACATCCACTTTTCTATCAGCATACAATGACGTATTTAAGGTAATCCCTGCCGCTGGAAAAAGAGATGGATTTTGTGTCTTCCCATTATAATAACCCCATTTATCCTGTGCAAACGAAAGTTTACTCGGAAGTGAGGTGGTATTATAAACAAAGGTGTAGGGTTTTGATAATTGCTCATTGGCATCCATTTCAGTTATGCTATTGAGTTGTAATCGTCTGATATCGGTCTGGCTTTTACTTCCAGTAGTTATAGCGCTTTGAATTGTAGTGTAGCTGAACTTAATTTTTTTAATTAGTTGCGGGAGTTGTGTAGTAGGGTTCACTACTGTAATTTGAATCTCATCCAATCGTTTAGGGGTAACTCCTAATTTTGGAGTTAAATCGTCTCTGTTGCTATAAATGAAATTAATTTGAGTAGTTCCAGCTTTAATTTTGCTGACTAGTTTAGACATTACATGACTTTGAGAAGTTGTATTTACTGGATTCTCAGCCAAAATAGCATATTGACTCTCAACTGTAAAATTACAATTGTTAGGCAAAATATTGGGTAGACACATTGCACTCTGAACAATTGGTTTGCTGATATTTGTATGGGTATAATTGTTATCTACATATTCCAATTGAATCTTGTTAGAACTAGTAAAATTGGATATCTCAGTTAAGAACCAGGAATTGATAATGTAATTATTATCAAAAACAATCTCATCTATGGATTGATTGGTATAATTTTTCTCAACTGCATTGTTTGCTCCAAATTCAGTTCCTGTATCCAATCCAAATTTATATTTTGTGCCTCTTGGAGAAGTTACCATCCAAGTTTTAAAGTAATTAGGTACAAAATTTTCTTGAATCATGAAATCTGTATTCTCAAGATAAACTACTTTTCTTTGGTCATTGAAAACAAATTTGCTTCCTCCCTCAGGAGTGCTGAAATAAAACAAATCGGGTTGCGCATCTTTTTTGCCTAAATTAACATCTGCTAACCACCAATTAAATTGAGAATATCGAGTGTTTAGAGGAGCAGTGTTTGGAAAATTATTTAATAATAAATCTAATTTTGTTAACCCGTAATCTTTGTAATATCCACTAATATCAACTAAACTCATAGGAGAAACAGACACAGCTCCCTCATCTGGAGCCCCTTTAGTGTTTCGACTCACTACACCACCTACATTCAAGCTCCAGTTTTGTCCCACCGAAGAAGCTATAGATTCTACTTTAACCCCTGAGGCGTCGTATTCCAAGGAAATAGGCAGGGTCATTCCTGCATATTCTAAAGTGTATATAGGAATGGATACCTGTGGTGTTCCTGAGACTAAGTTCACAGGCATATTCATGTACTGCTCAAACTTATTCACCTCTGGGGATTTTATTTGCGGTCGCATATCAGTATTGACTTGTGCTGTTACTCTTGAAGAGATAAACAACACACTCACAACATATAATAGATAGATGGTTTTTCTCATAGTAAATTGGTGGAATTTGGGAATTATTCTTTTTGGGTTTTCTTGATTAGTTTGATTCCATCGGTTCTCACGTCGGTTTTGATATTCACGATATAAATGCCTTCGGGGTACATCGTAAAATCAATCGGAACTGTTCTACTGGTAACGGGAAATTGTTGGAGTGTTCTTCCTGATAAATCCACTACTGTAGCCATACCATGAGTATATTCGTAACCGATAATAACGTTTGCAAAAGTGCTCACTGGATTAGGGAAAACTTCAATGGATACTTTAGCGAGTTCTGTCTTAGTTTTATCTTGTAGTTTGACTATCCAAAAATCATTACTTCCTATAGAACTGTTTTTATCCATTGAAGAAGCAGAATTCGAAGTACCTGCGAGTATATACCCACCATCTCGGGTTTCAATTAATTTTCTTAGAATATCTTCTCCTGAGCTTCCTACAGATTGCGTCCATACTTCCTGACCTTTTGCATCCACTTTTAAAGCGATGTAGTCGTTAATACCCTTGTCTTGCTTTTTTGAAATTAATTCATTCTCATTGGCACTATCGTTTTGGGCGTAGCCGCCAATTAAAAATGTATGGTCTCTGTTCTCTACTAAAGAGGTCAGGATATCCACTTTGCCATAATCATAGGTTTGTGACCACTGCTCGTAGCCTTTGGAATCAATTTTAAGTAACCAAAAATCAGTACCATTACTCACTGTACCTCCTTTTGCGGTTAAAGAATTCGTACTATTGGAATTACCACCAATAATATAACCCCCGTCTTCAGTTTGATGAATTACATAGAGTTGATTGTCTCCATTACCCCCGTAGGTTCTTTGCCATTCTATTGCTCCTGAATTATCAATTTTAACAACCCAATAATCTCCAATACCTATACTATGCTCTGTTTTATCACCAGACTGGGGAGAATTGGAATAACCCCCTAAGATATAACCACCATCTTTGGTCTGTTCCATACTTCTGAGCTCATCTACATATTTGCCTCCATAAGTTTTTTGCCATTGCACCTCGCCTTGTGCATTGAGTTTAACAATCCAATAGTCCATATTACCACGGCTTGATTCCGATTTAGCCGTTGGGTCTATTTTATTAGCTGCAACACCTTTTTTACTGCTTAATATAATTGACTTATCGGAACTAGAAGAGCCTCCCAAGATGTAGCCTCCATCAGTGGTTTGAAATGCGCACAGCAATTCTTCTTGACCGGTGCCTCCAATAGTTTTTTGCCACTGTTCTTCGCCTTTAGCATTGAGTTTGAATACCCAAAAATCCGTATTGCCCTTGCAAGAGTCTTTTTTATGCAGCCCCATATCTGAATTAGAGGTTCCTGCTAGAATAAAACCTCCATCTTTTGTCCCTTTTATACTCTTGAGTAAATCGAAACCAGTGCCTCCTAGGCTCTTCTGCCAATCTAGTTTTCCATTCTCATCCATTTTCCAAACCCAATAATCCAAATCGCCTTGATTGTTTTCGTCTTTAGTTCCAGATTTGTCAGACAAGGAACTCCCTGCCAGTATAAAACCGTAATCTGCTGTAGGTTGAACATCAAAAAGGTAATCCGCAAAATTCCCTCCATAGGACTTCTCCCAAAGAATATTTTGTGACTGGATTAGAAGAGGTACAAATAGAAATAAATAGAAGTAGTTTTTCTTCATAGAAATGGTAGTTGTTTGGTTAGTACAAAGCATTACTGAAAAGGTTTTATTAAACCGCTTTTCAATTAGGCGATTATCAAAAAAAGTGTTGATTTAGTATTGTCCGTTTTAGACTTCTTTGACAATTATATAGTGTCAAAAATTTAAAAGGAGTTTCTAATTATAAAGTTTAAGAGGGCACTGTTTCATAATTTTGTAGAGGTAATTAGGTAGATTAGGAACTATTGTATTTTTAGTCTGCAAGCACTTGATAATATTGAATTTCTCTTGCAATTAAAATAAGAAATCAATAAGAAAAATATCAGCTTTACAAATTTGAAGAACTAAATTGATAAATCCAATTCCCATTAAAGCTAAATAATTCCATATAAGACTAAATAAATTGTGATTAGTTTTCAATTACTTTTTTTTGTAAAATTGTACTCCCCTCAATAATCCTCAATAAAAACTAATTTGTAATGAAATATGGTTCCAAACGTCTTAAAATCAATTCGATTAGCTAGAATTGAGAAAAATCACACCCAAGAATTTATTGCTACAAAGCTGAACTTAACCCAAAGTTATTACGCCAAAATTGAACGTGGCAACGCTAAGCTATCCTTAGATCTGTTTTTCCAATTACTCGACATTTTAGAGCTTGATTGTGTGGCTTTTTTTAAACAACTAAAAAAGAAGAGTCACAAGCGATGTGATTGTGAGTGTCATAGAGGAGTAAATCCACCCAAAGAACATAAAGAAATCGTAATAAACAGGGATCCAAAACTTTCATTTTTGGAATAATTTTAACTATTGTATTTCAAAGAGCGCTCCTTTTTTCTGGTATAAAAGGGCTTGTGTTAATAGTAAAAAATGTTTTTAAAATGTAGGTTAAATTGATTTATAAGAAAAATAAAATAAATAATTGCATGTATGAATCAAGGTAAAATCATAGTCAGAATGTCAAGAAGTTCTGGTATTTACAATAAATTGAATAAATATGAAATACTCTTTAATAATAAATCTAAAGCTGAACTTGATTGCGTAAATAACAGACAAATATTTATTGCAGAAAGCGGAAAAAATATTATTCAGATTAAAAATGAAAATACCACTATTGTAAAAGAGATAAATATAAAATATGCTCAAGAGATTATAGTAACTATTAATGCAAGTATTACTTATAAATTAGGCTTGGGAATCATGTTTGGAATTTCAGTTATAGGTTTGATTATTCAATTGATTTTTGCAAATAAAGTTATATTGCCTTTAATTTTTATTCCATTTATTTCATTGCTTTTCGTAAAAAAAGAAAATTTTCCAAACAGCTTTGAAATAACAATTAGTAAATAAGTCTAAATTAACCTTTATAAATCTGGCAAATTGCAAAATTATTTTAAAAGAAATGCTGTCAAATCCCCACCTTCAGATGGCTGTAAAGCATAAGTTATAATTGTAAAACTACAATGAAACAATCAATATTTAAATTCAAGAAATTGAATACTTGGGACAAAGTTACAATGGCTTTGTATGTGCTTATTTCAATTATTCTATGGTGTTTTTTTGAAAATGGAACAAGCAATAAAACGAGAGGAAATATACTTTTCGGTTATTCATTTGGAACACAATTTTTTCTTTATGGATTAAATTACAAATCACTTAGAAATTTATTAGTCTATATTTTCTGGATTGTAATCGGACTGATACATCTATTCTTTTATTTTGAATTAAAGGATGTTGCAATGTTTCAAAGGCCTGGTGGGCATATAGCAACAGGGCTTAGAAATACTATTATTATGCTTTTATTTTTTCAAGTATTACGCTTTATAAGCTTAAAAATACAGGGTCAAGAGTTAGTCTGTCCTTCAAAATATAGTAAAACTGATACGTTTGATGATAGGGAAGTTACCCAGGTTGACTTTTTTTTATTTTTTATTTATGTCGGAACGCTTATTATTCTGCTATTTAATGATTAAACTAAATACAGCTACTTCAGCCAAAACGGTTTTGTATTTTTTTTGTTTCTAATTTAAAACTCAAAATTTTCGAAACTTGAATCTTCGCATTTTCAAGGCCTCAGTTAGTTTAACAAATAGCTCAATGTATAACAATAGAAAGTTTCTCATAACTATTTTACTTTCAATAGTTTAATATTAATTGACTTTAAGAAGTGTCAATATAATAGCTTATTCATTTTAAGCTATCACTAATTTTGATACATTAACGTAAATACAAGTTTGATAACCCAGAAGAATTTATGGACAATTATCTTCTTTCATAATATTTTACAGTAAATAATTTCTGAGTTCATTTTTTTACTAAATTTAAACATTATAAATCCCATAATCTATTCCAATGAAAAAAATTATTGTTACTGCTTTTCTTATGGCAGGATTGTTTGCAAACGCCCAAGGGTTTCGTTACAAAATTGTAACCACTATCGAATCTGTTGTTCCAGGTGGTGTAGGTCGTTCTCGAATTATTGAGAATGGAACAGAAGTTGACTACACACAATTCACCACTACTAGAACAAAAGAAGGAAAAGAAAAAACCGATAAAGATCGAAGTGATGTCAAAATTGACAATTTAAAGGAATCAACTTTAGTTAATTTTTACAGTTTGGTAGGAATTAATTTTCAGAATATTGCTTCCAATGACGCCATGATTACCTCTATGTTGAACAAATATAGTAAAGAGGGTTGGGAGTTATTTAACATTGTAAGCGGTGTAGAAAGCGATGCTGGAAAAGGTGATGGTGATGGAATTTTCATCACTCGCTTTTATTTTAGAATGAAATAAAGTTAGTTTCTTTAATTTAGAAATCCCTAACACTTTAGCGTTAGGGATTTTTACTTTTGTAGCAATACCGAGATTTGATTCATTACTAGGAGTATTTTTTGATCATGCATACAACTTCGATACAAGTTGGGGTTATTTCTAACTTATTTAAATTAGAACTGTAACTTTTATAAAAAAAATGACCTTGAATCAGGAGGTTCAAGGCCATCAAAAAAAACAAACAACACGATTTACTTTATCGATTCAATTAGTTGTAAGTACAGGTTTTTTCAATACTATATGGTGCACTTTGGTTTCAACCACTCTGTACTTTGGGGTAGGAGGGTTTTCTTTTAGCTTTATTTCGGCTTCCTTTTTGTGTTTAGTGATTCCAGGATCACGATATATAGCTAATGACTTATCAAAGTCTTGAATGGCGCCTGAATAGTCTTTGAGTTTCATTTTACATAAACCTCTTTCGGAATAGATGTTAAAATCAGAAATTTTATCTTCTTGAAGTTGAATAGCTCTTGAATAATCGACTATTGCTGCGGTATAATTTTTTAGATTAAATTGAAAAAAACCTCTTATAAAATGAAATTTTGAGGATTGTGGTTTCAAATTTATTAATGTATTTAAATTATCAATTGCACTGCCATATTGACCCGTGTTTGACTTTGCATACACCATTTTTTCTAAGATTTCAACATTAATCGGTTCAAGA
>JACCDQ012015396.1_pt1 | contig 14638 bp, 18 predicted proteins | sample 7446031 | NCBI WGS metagenome assembly JACCDQ01 (sample SAMN15323442, study PRJNA562643) | freshwater metagenome | isolation source: river surface water | place: USA:Blue River Watershed | collected 2017-08-17
ATAAACATGAGATGAAATCAGTTATTTAAATACCTTGTTCTTATAAGTTTTTTAACGACCATGGTGGGTTGTGCAACGTTGACGCCTGAAAAAATTGCCAAAAGAGTCGACACCATGAATGATTTTGATTTATGCCTTGCTTCATCTGCTGAAATGGACAAGTTCACTTTTGTGCTTCCTGATGAAATCGTTCAGGCTGCTAAAGAACGAATTGCTTCTAAAAAAATTGATTGCACCAGCAAGCAAGATGAAATTGTTAGATTCTTAGTAAAGTCCCTGCGTGATCAAGAAAGGCGTAATGAGCAATTTAGGACTCATTTTGGCTTTGGCGTCATGAGATTTTGGTAAATGATTCCTATCGGCATAACAAAATAAGCCAGTACATAACTGGCTTATTTAATTTGCTGGCTATAGGCTTATAAGATTTCTAATCTTTTAAAATTTATATCTAGCTCCGACCATCACGCTTCTTGATGGGCCGGCATAAATACCTTGCCTCAAGCTGGCGATATAGCTCTTATCGGTCAGGTTATTGATGGTGCCATAGATTGATAACTGTTTATCAACACTGTAGCTCGTGTGTAGGTCTAGTAATGTGTATGAATCTAATTTACCTGTCCAAAATCCACTAGAAGTTGTGCCTGCAGCAATTGCTGTTGTATTTGCAACGTCTGTAAATTGTGACCCTACATATGATGTGACCAATGCTACCTTAAATTTCTCATATTTGTAGCCTAGCGTGATATTTCCAGTCAATTCAGGGGTGTATGTAACTCGATTGCCATCAATTGCAGCGGTGCCTCGTGTACCTCTAAACTTTGCTACTGGAATGTATGTGATCGCTCCATCCAGACTAAAGCCATTTTTGAAAGCATAACCAGCTGCCATTTCAAAACCTTGGTGAATGGTACTTCCTGCAGTGGTTGGTGTGCCATTCTGACTATTACTTGTCACGTTTTGATTTTTAAAGTCTATTAAGAATGCAGTTATTTCATAACGAAGTCCTGACTCCATACCGCGTACACCCACCTCATAGTTAGTTGATACTTGAGCAGGTAAGTCCGCTAGAGTGTTGTCATCCAAAGATAGGTCTGAAATATTTGAGGGTGCAGCAAAGCCTTTATATACACTCCCGTACACTTGTGTTGTTGGGCTGATTTGATAGATGCTGCCTAAGCCAGGTACAAGCACAGTATCTTTCGTGACGCCCGTTTTTGTACCTGTTCGTTTAAGTTCATAGTTTTCAACTCGTACGCCAGGTATCAGAGCAAATTTATCACTAATGTAAAACTTGTTCTCGGCAAATAGGGCGTAGTTGTTTCCCTGGTAACCAACTGTGCTGCCATCTTGAGTAAACTTCTCATCAGCAAGTCGAATGCCTAGCTCAAGCTCATTTTTGATACCAAAGTTATTGTGGTTAATTTTTAAACGAGATTCAAAGCCTCTTCGTTCGAAGTCTCGATCATTTTTACCCAAAGTATCATTAAAGACCCAGCCTGTGGTGGAATTGAGAGCTAAGTTAGATGTGACGCCATAACGATGGTAGTCGCGATTCATTTTTGTGTAGTACATCAAACTACTTAGTTTGATATCTGGGTCAATATTCCACTCATGATTTAAGTCAATTGAATTTCTTTGTGTATAAAAGTAATCATTGGGTGCGGGATTGTCTTTCACTCTATTTTGGAACTGAGCAAGAGATAGTCCTCTGTATGAAATATTGGCTTCATTGTCGTAATGCGTTAACTTAACGCCTAGCCATTGTTTATCTCCAAGAGCCATACCAGCCTTAAGCATTACATCTTCTGTTTTATAGCCTTTATTTTGAAAGCCATCGCTGTCGATAGTGACAATATTGATTCCGCCAATCATATTGCCATCTGTTGTTTTGCCGCCTGCTTCAATCAAACCTTCTTTGTAGCCAAATGAGCCTACTCGCGTTGTTACTGCAAAACCATCCTCTGGTTGCTTAGTTTTAAAGTTGATGACACCCGCTACGTTATTAGGGCCATATTTCAGAGCGGATGATCCTTTGAGAACTTCAATACTCTCCATCCTTTGTATTCTGGGGTTGTAGTAGCGCTGGTTACCAGTGAAGGCTCCTGGGGCAACAGGCACGCCGTCTTCCAATATAACAACATACTTATTGCCGTCTCCTGAACTTAGACCACGCATGCCTATATTCGAAACGACAGAGCTTTCTTCTTCTGGTTTGATAGTTATTCCTGGTACTGTTTTTAGTGCTGCTTCAGTAGAAATTGGTTGTTTTAAGTGCAATTCTTCTTTAGTAACTATCGATACCGCACCAGGTGTTTTTTTGATATCTTCAAGTGAGTTGCCGACCACATCAATGCGGGGTAGTTCAATATCCTTGTTGCCCATGGTGCTTTGTGCATTTGCATGGGTCATGACGGATAGTGTGCTGATAACAGCTAGGACCAATTTATTTTGTTTCATACATCTCTCTTCAATTAAAAAATAAAAACTTTGATTGCGATTTCGTTAGATTTACGCGATCTATATTTTTATCTTAACACAAATGATAACGATTCTCATTTATGTTTGAGCGGAGAGGGTAATTTAGGTAGGTTGGGTGGATTACCTTATAAAAAATAGGAAATTAGTCGGTGCCAACGTAATTTTGATGAGCTTGGGGCTAATTAATCTTTTCACTTTTAAGTTTTTTACTCTTAGAAGTTCTCTCATAAAAATCATCAGGTTTAGACTTAACCCATTCAATGAATTTTTGCATTTCGGGTTGATCTTTGATTGCGTCGGCAGTATTTAATTCTTTAGCTAACTTGGTTTCTGAGAATAGGGCATGTATTTGCCTGTGGCAAATACGGTGCAAGTACTGAGTGGTTTTGCCACCCTTAGATTTTGGAACTAAGTGATGGGCATCTTTTTGTGAGTTGGGTATTTTTCGGTCGCAGATAGGACACAATAGCTCAAGAGTAGGTGAGCTATTGTCAAAATAATCTGTGATCAGCTTCTTGCGGATTTTCCCCAACATGATAAAAATTATCTTAATGTAATTTTTGATTTCTTGAGTGGACCTAGTATCTATATGAGTAATCACCTAGACAACCCATGTTTTGAGTGTGGTCAGTGTTGCCAAAAGCTGCGTGTGTCTTTCTATCACGGTGAGGTTTTGCACGACCAAAGCGGCGAACTAATCGGTGCAGTACATCCAAACCTGGTTACCCAAATAACCCCGCACATGGTCTGCATGAAAGGGACTGAAACAGGCAAGCAAGGTTGTATCGCTTTGCAGCATGATGACCAGCAGGGTTATCGTTGCACCATCTATGAGCAACGCCCTAGCCCTTGCAGGGAGTTCAATACCTTAAATGATGATGGGTCAATCAACCCATTATGTGACAAATTAAGAAAGGCAGTAGGTTTAACTAGTGTTCGAACTAATTAATTAATCTAGATCAACAATGAGTTCTGGATTAACAACGCGAATACGTTCATCAACATAGTAGCCACCATATTCTGTATAGCGTAGATAAACAGTACGGCATGATTGACATTGGTAAATGTCACTGCTGTTATACGGATGAAATTTCACAGCAATTGGAGCATTCGGTGACCACTGATCTGTGCCATTCGGATGGTATTCATCCCAATTATCTTCGGCATCGGGCACTTGTAATGTGCCCACCATTTGGATTGCGTCACGATCAAAAGTGCTAAGAATTGTTTCCCAACAGGAAAAATTATGGTTTGCACAGTTGGAACATTGTGGCGAGCGCTGCTCTGCTACTAAAGTTTTTAATTCGGTTGCATTAAAAACTTTAGTCATTTAATCGTCTTTCATATTACGCAAAGCATAAATAGCAGGAATAGCGTAAATGAAGCAATATGCTGCAGGGCCCCAGGCCCACTCATTGATTTCTAGTAACCAAGAAGTCACCATGGGTGAAGTACCAGCAAATATAGCCACTGCTAAGCTATAACCAATTGCAAATACAGAGCAACGTTGTTCAGGTCGAACCATTTTGCTAATCAGTACACCTTGAGCGCCAAAAAGTAGCATCACTGGTATGGCTATCAATAACTGCCCGATTGCTAAACCTGTTACGCCGCCTAATTGTGAGGCAAGGACACAAGGTACGGCTAGGATGGTGCCTAACCAAGTAGCGTATTGAGTAATTTTGACTCGGCCCAACTTATCGGCTAACCAGCCACCCAATACAACAATTGGTATACCAATAAGTTGTACAACTGTAGCAACTGTATTTGCTGATTGCATCGAGCCACCATGCTTGGCAACGTAATCAACAAAGTAAACAAATTCAACGTAGAACAATACATTTGAGAAAGAGATGATTGCAGCAATCTTTCCTAAAGTGCGCCAGTTTTTAATCACGTCTTTGAGTCGTGACAAGATGAGTGCTGTTAGTTCCTTTGAGCTGATCTTGTGTTCAATTGCATCTTCAAAAGTTTCTGGCATATGAGCCCTGAGTCGCCAACCTGCAATTGCTACTAGAGCACCCAATAGAAAGGGCATGCGCCATGCCCAATCATTAACGTTCTCTTCACCAAAAAAGTGTGCAGTGAGTGCCGCAACAAGTGAGCCTAAAAAGAATCCTAGTAAAGCGCCAGCATGAGCAATTCCTGACATCAAACCTTCTTTACCAGTGGGAGAGGCTTCTGTGGCATAAACCATGCTGCCTGTGTATTCACCGCCAACGGAAAATCCTTGGGTCATGCGTAACAACATCAGCGCATATGCTGCGATTGCTCCAACTTGGGCATAAGTGGGTAGAAGAGCCACTAAGAAACTAGCCAAGCCCATAATAATGATGCTTGTTGTCATCATTTTTTTGCGCCCGAGTAAATCGCCAACGGGCCCCAACACCAAACTACCTATCGGTCTTGCTAAATACCCAATGGCAAAAATGCCAAAAGAGGCCACAGTTTGAAAGCTTGGGTCATCTGATGGAAAAAAAACCTTGCCCAGTGCTGTAGCGAAATATCCATAAACTGCGAAGTCAAACCACTCAAGTGTGTTGCCAAGCGCCCCTGCTAGAGCTGCTGAATATCGTTTTGGAATCATGGGCTTAGTGTTTTTATTGGGGATGAGACAGATTCTATCGTTATTTGGACTGTGGTTACCCGATGATTCTAGGCTAATTTATGTATGGATATACCACTTATATTACTTTATGTAATATAGATTTAATTAAATATTATTTCCGGATATATTAATCAATCTTTATAGTTTCGGCATGTTAAGTCCTTGATGGACTTGGAAAATCATTGAAAGTTGGACATGCGTACTAATAGACATACTGAGTTTGCCGATACACCTGAAAATCTAGAGCATCTAGAAATCGGTATTCCTCCTGTAGAAACTCAAAAATCAACTCTCTTATTGGATAAGAGAGTGGTAACTATTAGCTTTTTAGTACTCATTTCATTTCTGGGCTTTTGGTTTAGCCAAGCGCAACCACAAATCAGGCATGATTTTTCAGTATTGGTTGATCAATTTGTTAGTTCACCATTCTTTTGGCAAGCAGTTGTTGTTGGTCTCGTGGCACAAGTGATTGATGGTGCATTGGGCATGGCTTACGGCATTAGCTCTAATACATTTTTAATTGGTATTGGTGCATCGCCTGCAGCAGCATCTGGGGCGGTGCATGTAGCGGAAATATTCACAACAGCTTTTTCGGGTGTTTCACACATCAAGTTTGGTAATGTCGATAAAGAATTATTTAAAAAAATTGCCATACCGGGAGTGATTGGTGGGGTTGTGGGCGTTGTATTTTTGACATCCATTGATGGCAAGTTGATTAAGCCTTATGTAACCGCTTATTTATTGATCATGGGTATTGTGATCTTGAGAAAAGCATTCATACATCGTCAAGAAAAACAGTCACATGAGTTGCAACACGTTCGCAAATTAGCAGTGGGTGGTGGCTTTTTAGATGCTGTGGGTGGCGGTGGTTGGGGTCCTGTTGTGACTTCATCATTGATTGGTCAAGGTAACAACCCACGTAAAACAATTGGTACGGTTAACACTGCTGAATTCTTTGTGGCGCTTGCCACTGGGACAAGTTTTTTATTGTTGGGTGGTATTGACCACTGGATTTTTGTTGCTGGTTTGATTGTGGGTGGTTTGTTTGCAGCACCATTTGCAGCTTTCTTAACCAGTAAACTATCGACTCGTTATTTATTAGTTGCTGTGGGATTGTTGATCAGTTCTTTGAGTGGCTTTAACTTGTACAAGGCCTTGTTCTAAGAACTGGCTCTCGAATTTAATTATCAACATCTTGAGATTTATCAGAAATGGCAACGTTTAATAAAGAAGAAGTACTAAGTGTCCATCACTGGAATGACACACTATTTAGTTTCACTACCACCAGAAATAAGGGTTTGCGTTTTCGTAATGGACATTTCTTAATGATTGGTTTGGAAGTTAATGGCAAACCTTTGTCTCGTGCTTATAGTGTTGCTAGCCCAAACTATGAAGAACACCTAGAGTTCTTGAGTATTAAGGTTGAAAACGGTCCATTAACTTCTCGCTTACAGAATATCAAAGTAGGTGACTCTATTTTGGTTAGCGAAAAATCAGTAGGCACACTGGTGATTGATGACTTGAACCCAGGTAAACACCTTTACCTATTTAGTACAGGTACAGGTTTGGCGCCATTCATGAGCATCATTCGTGATCCAGAAACTTATGAAAAGTTTGAAAAAGTGGTGTTAATTCATGGCGTTCGTTTAGTTAGCGAATTAGCTTACGAAGATTACATCCGTAACGTATTGCCTAATGATGAGTTCCTAGGCGAGATGGTGCGTAATCAACTAATTTATTACCCAACAGTAACTCGTGAAGCATTCAAGCACACAGGGCGCCTCACAACTGCGATTGAGACAGGCCAATTATTTAAAGACATTGGTTTGCCACCGCTAGATCCTGCTGTAGATAGAGCCATGATTTGCGGTAGTCCATCGATGCTAAAAGAAACATCAGAGATGCTCAATGCCAAGGGCTTTAAGGTGTCACCAAGTTTAGGTGTATTAGGTGACTACGTTTTTGAAAGAGCTTTCGTAGAAAGCTAATCATTAGGTTTTAAGGGTTCATATGTATCAATACGATGCCATCGATCAGCGATTAGTTGATGATCGAGTTAATCAATTTAGAGATCAAGTAAAGCGTCGCTTAGATGACCAGTTAAGCGAAGAAGAGTTTCGCCCGCTGCGTTTACAAAATGGTTTGTACTTGCAACGTCATGCATACATGTTACGTGTGGCTATTCCTTATGGATTGTTTAACTCTGCTCAATTGCGCACTTTAGGGAAAATTGCCGAAAAGTATGATCGTGGTTACGGTCATTTCACGACTCGTCAGAATATTCAATTCAATTGGTTGACTCTTGAAAATACTCCAGAGATTTTGGCTGAGTTAGCTAAGGTGGAAATGCATGCCATTCAAACATCTGGCAATTGCATTCGCAACATTACAAGCGACCCATTTGCGGGTGTTGCAGGTGATGAAATTGTCGATCCAAGACCTGTGTGCGAGCTATTGCGTCAATGGTCGACTTTGCACCCTGAGTTTGCCTATTTGCCACGTAAATTCAAGATTGCTGTGAGTGCTTCTAAAGAAGATCGTGCAATTGTTGCTGCTCATGATTTGGGTTTGTATCTTAAGAAAAATCCTCAAGGCAATCTAGTGGCTGATGTCTTGGTGGGTGGTGGCATGGGCCGCACACCAATTTTAGGTGTCATTATTAAACATGATTTGCCATGGCAAGAGTTGCCTAATTACCTATCAGCAGTATTACGCGTATATAACCGCTTTGGTCGTCGCGACAACATGTATAAGGCGCGCATTAAGATTTTGGTGAAAGCTTTAGGCCCAGAAGAATTTGCGCGCCAAGTTGAGGCTGAGTACGAGCATTGGGTAGGTGGTCAGAGCACATTTACTGATGCTGAGTGGCAACGTGTAGCGCAATATTTCACAAGACCTGCGTACCAAACTCTAACTAAGTTGAGTGATGAACAAGTGTTGGCGCAAGCTGGGGGGTCCGATCAGCAAGCTTTTGCACGTTGGTTAGATCGCAACGTTAAAGATCATCAAGTGCCTGGTTATGCAAGCGTGGTTCTTTCATTAAAGCCTCATGGAACAGTAGCTCCTGGTGATGTAACAACTGCACAAATGTTAGCCATTGCAGATTTGGCAGATAAATACAGTTTTGGAGAAATTCGTGCAACGCATGAACAAAACCTGGTGTTGGCTGACGTGCAGCAATCACAGTTATATGCACTATGGCAAGAAGCCAAGCAGCAAGGTTTGGTTTTACCTAATATTGGCTATCTAACAGACATCATTGCATGTCCGGGTGGTGACTTCTGCTCTTTGGCGAATGCGAAATCAATTCCAATTGCTAACGATATTCAAAAGCGTTTTGACGATTTGGATTATTTGCATGATTTAGGTGACATTAGCTTAAACATCTCTGGTTGCATGAACTCATGTGGTCATCACCACGTCGGTAACATTGGTATCTTGGGTGTCGATAAAGATGGTCAAGAGTGGTATCAAGTGACATTAGGTGGCGAGCAAGGGCTGAATGCGGCGATTGGTAAGGTAATTGGCCCATCATTCTTTGCTGAAGATATGCCTGATGTTATTTCTAAAGTGATTGACGTTTATGTTGAAAAACGTGAACCCAATGAAAAGTTTGTAGACACAGTTCATCGTATTGGTATTACACCATTTAAAGAGCGTGTATATGCGGAGGTGAAACGTGGCTAAGTTAATTCGTTATCCCAAAAATGGTCAAGCTCAATTAGCGACCAATGATTGGCAAGTGTTTCGTGCGACAGAGGGTGAAGAGTCTGCAGCATTGCCGCCAGGTAAGGTGATTGTGCCTTTGTCTTGGTGGACTAGTCGTGGTGCTAAAGAGCAGTTTCAATTGAGAGCCCTCAAAGGTGAAATCGGTGTTTGGTTCGCGCCTGAAGATGATGTCTTGGCTCATAAAGATGTGATCTTGGCTGGATTAAAGCTGTGGCCTATTTTGGCTGTTGATTTCCCTATCTTCAGAGATGGTCGCGGCTACAGTACAGCAGCGTTATTGCGTGATCGTTTTGGTTGGAGTGGTGAGTTGCGTGCGATTGGTGACGTGCTAATTGATCAGTTATTGCCTTTGTCTCGGGTTGGCTTTGATTCATTTGTTTTGCGTAATGATCAAGCGGTTGATACAGCTTTGGCACAGTTTGGCTCAGTAGCTCATCAATTTCAGGATGACTGGCGTTCAGGTCGTTCACAAAAAGATGTGAGATCTGTATGAGTGAGTCTGTTAACAATGCCACAAGTGGTTTAAATAGACCAGCTCTGTGGTCTATTCCAACGCACAACATTGCTCCTGATGTTCTGGATGCTAAAGCGCAAGTGTTGTTTGATCGTTTAAATACGATTGCTAAAGAACATCGGGATGTGCGTTTTGCTACTAGTTTGGCGGCAGAAGATATGGTGGTGACTGATGCAATCGCTAAGTCAGGTGCCAAAATTGCTCTATTTACTTTGGCAACAGGGCGTTTGCACCAAGAAACGATTGATATGACTGACAAAGTGCAAAAGTACTATGGCATATCAATCGCTAGCGTTGCTCCTGAATCTGCTGATGAGGATGCTTTTATTGCTCAATATGGCTTAAATGGTTTTTATGACACAGAAGAAGCTAAGAAGGCCTGTTGTGGAGCGCGTAAAATAAAGCCCTTAAATAAAGCTTTAATAGGTGCTGATGCTTGGTTGACTGGCCAAAGAAGAGAACAGGCTGTAACGCGCTCTGATTTGCCATTCCGCGAATTAGATGACGCTAGAAATATTGCTAAATACAACCCTTTGTTTGACTGGACAGAGTCTGAGGTTTGGGCATATTTACAAAGCAAGCAAGTGCCAATTCATCCGCTACATTTCCAGGGTTACCCAAGCATTGGATGTGAGCCTTGTACCAGAGCTGTAAAGGCTGGTGAGGATATTCGAGCTGGGCGTTGGTGGTGGTTGCAACAAGATAGTAAAGAGTGTGGGTTACACGTTAAATAAGATCATGAGTCAAACACAATTAGAAAAATCCCAAAAGTTACAGAACGAGCATTTAGATTGGCTCGAAGCTGAGTCTATCTATATTATTCGCGAAGTGGCTGCTCAAGCAGCTAATCCAGCCATGTTGTTTTCAGGTGGTAAGGATTCCATCGTGATGTTTCATTTGGCTCGCAAAGCGTTTCGTTTTGGGGCTAGACCAATTCAGTTACCTTTCCCGTTGTTACACATCGACACAGGTCACAACTATCCTGAGGTGATTCAGTTTAGAGATGACATTGTTGCTCAAACGGGATCAAAGTTAATTGTGGGTCATGTAGAAGACTCTATCCGCAAAGGTACTGTGCGTTTGCGTAAAGAAACAGATTCTCGCAATGCTGCTCAAGCAACTACATTGCTTGAGGCGATTGCAGAGCACAAGTTTGATGCATTAATGGGTGGTGCGCGTCGTGATGAAGAAAAAGCGCGTGCTAAAGAGCGTATCTTCTCTTTCCGTGATGAATTCGGTCAGTGGGATCCTAAAGCGCAACGACCAGAATTGTGGAATTTATATAACGCTCGGATTGCCCCGGGCGAGAACATGCGTGTGTTCCCAATTTCTAATTGGACTGAGTTAGATGTGTGGCAATACATTGCTCGTGAAGACTTGGCTTTGCCAAGTATTTATTACGCTCATCAGCGTGAAGTGGTGCGCAAAAATGGTTTGTTGGTGCCGGTAACTAATGTGACACCTAAAGGACCTGGCGAAACCAGTGAAGTGATTAGCGTACGTTTCAGAACTGTTGGTGATATTAGTTGTACCTGTCCAGTTTTGAGTACTGCAGCAACAGCTGTAGACATCATTGAGGAAACAGCTATTTCAGAAATTACAGAACGTGGTGCCACACGTATGGATGATCAAACAAGTGAAGCTTCGATGGAGCGTCGTAAAAAAGAGGGGTATTTCTGATGAGTCTAGATCAGCAAACAAACACTCATCAAGGTGTGGTTCGTTTCATTACGGCAGGTAGCGTAGATGACGGCAAGAGCACATTAATTGGCCGCTTGTTGTATGACACCAAAGCAGTATTAGCAGACCAACTCTTGGCATTATCAAAAACTAAGCATGCACGTGTAACAGCATCTGATGCCGCGGTAGATTTGGCATTATTAACAGACGGTCTTGAGGCTGAGCGTGAGCAAGGTATCACCATTGATGTGGCTTATCGCTACTTTGCAACTTCGAAGCGTAAATTTATTGTGGCTGATGCTCCGGGACACGAGCAATACACTCGTAACTTGGTAACTGGTGCATCGCAAGCTGACGTTGCTGTTTTGTTGGTGGATGCAACCCGTGTTGATTTAACAACCAAGCCAGCTGGATTGCTAGCTCAAACTAAACGTCACTCAGCTATTGTGCGTTTATTAGGTTTACGTCACGTGGCTGTGGCAGTGAACAAGATGGACTTATTGAACTTTGATGAAAACGTTTTTAATGCCATTAAAGAATCGATTGAGGGTTTGGCAAAAACATTGGGTTTGCCAACGCCACATTTGATTCCTGTGTCTGCTTTGCAAGGTGATAACGTCGTTGATAAAAGTGACAAGACTCCCTGGTATCAAGGTCCAAGCTTGTTGCAATGGTTAGAGTCGTTGGATACAACGCCGGTTCAAAACATTGAAGGTTTGCGTTTTCCAGTCCAGTACGTTGCAAGACAGGACGGTAGTGCTGCTGACGACTTCCGTGGTTACTTGGGACGTGTTGAGGCCGGCACTATTTCAAAGGGGCAAAAAGTAACTATATTGCCAAGTGGTTCTGAGGCCACTGTGGCAGAGATTCATGTGTCAAATGATCACCAGGCAAATAATGACGCCGCAGGCGTTGATGTTGCTAAAGCAGGTCAAGTGATTGCATTGCGCCTAGCAGAGGATGTTGATGTATCGCGTGGTGACACAATTGTTGCAAAAGAAGGGCATGACCAACCAAGTTTAACCAAGCAAGTATCCGCTGATTTGTGCTGGTTAGATAGTGAGCCTTTATCTTTGTCGCGCAAGTATGTGTTGCGTCACACAACAAATACTGTATTTGCCAAGGTAAAAGGTATTCAGCAAGTATTGGATGTACAAACTTTGTCACATGCCACAGATATTCATGCATTGAATATGAATGAAATTGGCCGTGTTGATCTGGTCTTACAAAAACCAATCATTGCTGATCGTTTTGATCAAGCAGCTAGCACGGGCGCATTTGTATTAATTGATGAGGCAACTAATCACACGGTTGCTGCTGGCATGTTGCGCGAGCTAACTGTTTAACGGTGCGCATTAAAAAATGACATCATCACCAACTTTAGGCAAAGTCTACTTAGTGGGCGCAGGTCCTGGTGCAGCTGATTTAATCACTGTGCGCGGCGCTGCTTTATTGGCTAAAGCAGACGTGGTGTTTCATGATGCATTAGTAGAAGAGGCTATGTTGGCTTATTGCCCTCAAGCTGAAAAGATTGCTGTAGGAAAGCGTTGTGGAAAACACTCAACAGCGCAAAAATTCATTAATAAGCGTTTAGTAGATGCTGCTCAAAAACATCAAGTAGTGGTGCGCTTAAAGGGTGGTGACCCGATGATTTTTGGCCGTGCAGATGAAGAGATTACGGAGTTAGAAGAAGCCGGTATTGAGGTAGAGATTGTTCCTGGTATTACAGCTGCATTGGCTGCTGCTGCCACTCTGAAGCAGTCTCTAACATTACGTGGTGTGGCTAGAAGCGTTGCATTTAGTACACAAGCTAAAGCAACAGACTCCACATCGTTGCCACTGCCAACGGCTGACACAGTTGTTATTTATATGGGGCGTGATGAGGCTATATCAATTGCACGTCAATTGATAGGGCAGGGACGTCCTGCAACATTGCCAGTTCGCATCATTGAAGCGATTAGTACTGAACGTGAGAGAAGTCTTGCGCTAACTTTAGGTGAGATGGCGGCAGGTAACGCTACAGATTGGTTTGATGGCCAAGCGCCAGCATTATTGTTAGTTGGCGCAGTATTTGGCAATCGCTTGGAGAACTCCGAGGTCCTCACCAACAGCAGGCTTAGCGCTTAACTGTATTTTTGGATGTTTGTTACGGCAAGCATCTAAGATGGCTGGAAAATCTTTTCTGATATGGCCGCCTTGGCCAAAAAATACCGGGATGACCTCAATAACATCAAATCCGTCTGCAACCAATTGATCAATGGTTTCAGGTAGGCTGGGGCTCATTAATTCCAAGAATGACAACTCTACGCGCACGTTACTCTCTTGCGCGATAAGTTCTTGTACTTTCAAAAATGGCTCCTTCCAGCGCTCGTCTCTTGCGCCATGTCCAAATAGAACCAATGCTTTTTGTTGTGTCATTGTTGTCTTGAAAAAGAAAAACCCCAGTAGATGTATTGTATCTACTGGGGCCCTTCGGTTGAACTAAAAATTACTTCTTAGCTTCTGGTGCAGGAGCTGCTGGAGCTTCTGCTGGCTTTTTGTCTTCAACGTGAACTGCTTCAGCTCCATGCTTTTCTCCGCCCATATCGATGTCGCCATCACCTTTAACTAATAAATAGCCAGTAGCTAGGATTAAAACTAAAACTGTGATTGCGATTGCGCGATTGCTCATGTTTATTACTCCCTTTTTGATAACTAGTTGTAAATGAAATTAATTAAATTCTCTGTAATTTGCGTAAATATTAGCTATGGCTGAAAATCCAAGACTGACTAAACCACAAGCTAAAACATATTCACCTGTTAAGTTAAGTGCTGCACTGATGCTTGGTACTAAGATCACAATTGCCATTGCAGACACAAGACCCACTAGAACATACAGATATTGTTTGATAAACAGGCCTATTGTAATAGCCACGATGACTAAGATTAGATTTGTGGCCAAATCATCAATCAATTTAAAAATATTTTGAATGTCATCATTGCCGGTGGCGCGGGCAAAAATAAACATCATCACAATGCTTGAAAGAACTAATAGGTTTGGGAATATTTTTCTAATAAAGATCATGCTTGATTGCTAAAGATAAAAACAAGTTGAAAACAAATAAAGAGTAAAAAGCTAGTTGTTAAGAAAACAGCCGCTAATTTCTTTAAGTAAATAGGTAGGTGATCATTGCTATCGATCTCTACTGTTTTAAGAAAGATGCGATCAAAGTTTTTCCAGACCCAAACACCTGCAGCGACTGGTAAAAGAATGGCAATGATGCCTAGAAGAATCGTCATGTCTTGTTACTTTATTGATTTATGTGAATGCAGATTCTACCTTGAAGTGCTTGCAATAACCTTATCAATTAAAAGGCTTTTTCATGCAGGAATGCACATAATTAGTGATATCAACATCAATTTGTAAGGGGTAACCCTAATGACACGTATTTAAACCCTAGGAATTACCCTCAGTAAAACAACTATGTAAGAAAAATGAAGGATTTTCCAAAGCATAATCGCTCTGCAGTTTTATTTTTATAAATTTTTATAGGAGCCTTTATGTCTACAACTAAAGCCGCACCGATGACAGCTGAAGAGCGCAAAGTTATTTTTGCCTCATCACTTGGCACGGTATTTGAGTGGTATGA
>JACCDQ010972030.1_pt1 | contig 14634 bp, 15 predicted proteins | sample 7446031 | NCBI WGS metagenome assembly JACCDQ01 (sample SAMN15323442, study PRJNA562643) | freshwater metagenome | isolation source: river surface water | place: USA:Blue River Watershed | collected 2017-08-17
GACGACGAATAAACGGTAATCTGTTCACTCAGAGTTAACCTTTCGTCCATACACTGGACACGATTTAGCAAGTGCCCTTTTTCATTGCTTAGAAAGAGTCCCATGGATCCCATTTTGATTGTTGCTCTAGTGGTTGCACTAGCGCTCTTCTTTGACTTCACCAACGGTTTTCACGACACCGCCAACTCGAGTGCAACCGCCATTGCGACCGGCGCTCTAAAGCCACGCACCGCGGTAATCATCGCGGCACTGATGAACCTGGTTGGCGCGTTCCTATCGACCGCTGTTGCCAAGACCATTTCGGTCTCGCTAATCAACGAAGGTGTGAACCTGGGCGCCGAAATGGTGTTCGCTGGTCTAACCGGCGCCATCCTGTGGAACCTAACCACCTGGTTGCTAGGTCTACCGTCATCTTCATCGCACGCACTGTTTGGTGGCCTAATCGGTGCAGCTCTTGCCTACGCAGGTGTTGCCGCCATCAACGCTCCTAAGGTTCTCGAGAAGGTAATCTTCCCGGCGCTATTTGCACCGGTAATCGCTGGTCTCGCCGCCTACCTGGCAACTCGCTTGGCCTACCTAATCACCGCTCGCTCACAGCAGCAGCGCAAGAAGACCGGCATTGGCACCGGCCGCAACAACTTCAAAATCGGTCAGGTTTTCTCATCATCTTTGGTTGCTCTTTCACACGGCACCAACGATGCACAGAAGACCATGGGTGTAATCACCTTGGTATTGGTAACCTCTGGCCTGCAGGCAAACGGCGACCACGTTGAGTGGTGGGTAATCGTTTCTGCCGCAGCGGCTATCGCACTTGGTACCTACTCGGGTGGCTGGCGAATCATTAAGACCATGGGTTCTGGTTTGGCCGAAATTAGACCAGCTCAGGGCTTGGCTGCAGAAACTGCAACCGGTGTAACCATTTTGGCTTCGAGCAACCTAGGTTTCGCGCTTTCAACCACCCAGGTTGCTTCTGGTTCGGTTATGGGTGCTGGCCTAGGCCGCAAGGGTGGCGCAGTGCGCTGGGGCAAGGCAACTCACGTTCTTGCCGGTTGGTTCTTCACCCTTCCTGCAGCCGCAGCCGTGGGTGCGCTTTCGGCCTACCTAACCATGGCCGGCCCATTCGGTCTAGTCATCGATGCCATCATCACCGTTGGTGCCATCATCGCAATCTTCCAGATTTCGCGACGCAACCGCATCAGCCACAACAACGTTCTAAGCGAAGTTGAAGGCGCGTCAGAAGTTATTGCTTCACCACGTCAGGTTCGCGCAGCAGAGGCCAAGGCAGCCAAGGCTGCTAAGGCTGCAAAGAAGGGTAAGAAATAATGATCGAGTGGAACAACCTTCTATTGGTTGCAGTTGTGTCAGTTGTTGCTTCAACATTCCTAGTGGCAGTTTTCTCACTTGGCATGCGCTGGCTAACCAATGCACGCCACCTAGTTCCTGCAGTGAAAAAGGGTAAGACCAAGGCCGTTCGTGCCGAGGTTCTGAACCGTGCCGGCGCGTACATCATGTTCACCATCTGTGCCACCGGTTTGGTTTACGGCATCTATTTGATCGTGCCTTACTTTCACCTAGACAAGTAAAACTTTTACTTCAGAAGCCCCCGCGAAAGTGGGGGTTTTTGTTTACCCGGTGAAATCAAAATTAACCAAATAACAACGATGATTCTGGCATCATCCGAGGTGTTGGTGGCACAATCAAAGTATGACCATTGCAAAGACAACTGCGGCCACGGCCGCCCCAAAGCGTGCCGCCGCAAAACCAGCCGCACGTTCAACCGCATCTGCTGCCGCAGCTAAGCCTGCTACTCGCGCCGCTGCAAGACCAGCAGCTCGCACTGCAGCCAAGCCGGCAGCACGCCCTGCAACCAAGGTTGCCGTGGCAGTAACTTCAGCTCCAGACTTCACAAAGACCTACAAGTTGCTTACCGGCATCGATAACTCAGAGTTCTGTGCCAAGGTGCGCCTGCACCTAGAAAACGGTTACTCACTGCACGGTTCACCAACCATGGCATACAACGGCAAAGACATCATCGTTGGCCAGGCAGTAACCAAGCCTGCGGCCAAGAAGAAGGCTAAGGCCAAGGGTAAGAAGAAGTAACTTCAATTTCTGTGAGGGGCTCGGGCTAATGGCTCGAGCCTTTTGCTTTAAAATGGGAAGATGAGCCAAACACTACCGCCATGCCCACAGTGCAACTGCGAATGGACCTACGAGATGGGCGCCCTTTTGGTTTGCCCAGAATGCGCACACGAGTGGAACCCGGCAGATTCAGATGACGATTCTGGCGAAGAAGCGGTTCGCGTGGTCAAGGATGTTTCTGGCAATGTGCTCCAAGACGGCGATAGCGTAACCATCGCGAAAGACCTAAAGGTTAAGGGCAGCTCGACCGCGATCAAGGTTGGCACCAAGGTTCGCAACATCAGGCTCGTATCGCCGGTAGATGGCCACGACATCGATGCAAAGGTTGATGGCTTCGGTCAAATGATGTTGAAGTCGAGCGTCGTAAAGAAAGTTCTCTAGAACTTTTCTAATACCTAGCATTGCCATCTCGAACAGGCTAACTCTGCCCGCCGATGTGAGACTTGGCCTATGAAGAAGACTGCGCTGAGCCTCACCACGCCGTTGTTGCTGGTGTTGTCGCTGGCCGGCATCATGGGACCGCTCGGCACCGATCTGTACCTGCCGGCTTTCCCGATCATGGTGACCGAATTCGGCACCACCGCTGCAAACGTTCAGCTCACTCTTACCGCATTCACTATCGGCATGGCCGTTGGGCAATTGGTGGTTGGGTCGCTCTCAGACCGCTTCGGTCGCAAACCCATCATGCTTATCGGCGCCGTTGCGGTCGCGCTCAGTTCTTCAGCCTGCGCTATCGCCCCATCGATTTCTTTTCTTGTGATTGCCTGCGGCTTCATTGGCCTTAGCGCTTCGGCCGGCATTGCTGTTGGTCGCGCTGTGGTTGCCGACCTAACCACCGGTGTTCAGGCCGCTCGCTCCTTCTCGCTGCTTGGCCTCATCGTGGGCTTCGGCCCAATTCTGGGCCCAATCGCCGGCGCCGTTGCCATGCTTTTGCTCGGTGGTTGGCGCGGCATCTTCTGTGCCTTCACCGTGTTCGCAGTAATCGTGTTCTTTGTTCTCCTGGGGGTACCCGAATCGCTTCCGGCCGAAAAACGCCATGGTGGTGGGCTTTCTACGATGTTTAGATCGGTGAAGGTGGTGCTTGGTAACCGAACCTTCGTGGTTTTTGCCGCCAGCATCTGGTTTGGTTTTGGCGCCATGTTTGGCTACATCAGTGCCTCGGCCTTCATCGTGCAGAGTGTGCTCGGTATGTCGCCGCTCGAGTACACATATGTGTTTGGCGGAATCGGAATTGGTCTAATGGCAACCGGCTACCTGACCACCAGGCTCTTAAAGATTTGGGCTGCCAGCAAAATTATCTTGGTCGGGCAGATTCAACTGATCACCGGCTCGCTGGGTTTGCTGGCCCTGGTGCTCATAGATGACATGAACCCGGCTGCAGTGATTTTTTGCCTGCTCCTAATTGGTTCAAGCATGGGCTTCGTATTTGGTCCGGCTTCATCACTGGCGGTTTCTGAAGTTAGGCAATCGGCCGGCACGGCGATGGCCATTCTCGGTTCGGTGCAGTTTGTTTTCGCGGGCATCGCGGCACCAATGGTTGGCATTGCCGGCAAGACTCAGGTGTGGCCGTTTGCCCTGGTGTCACTTACCTTTGCGCTCTTGGCAATGGCTGCTGTTACCGTCGGCCGCCGCCACGAATCAAGATAGTCCCGCACCCGCTAGCCGGTCGGCCACGATCAAAAAATCGCGGTGGTCTCTTAGCAAGCTGGCTGGCACCTGCTCCGAAATATCGGCCGACACCGCATTGGCGACGGCTTCAGCCTTGCTCTCTCCGAGAGCTAGCAGAACAATCTTCTTAGCCTTGGCGATGGTCGCAATGCCTTGTGTGAGCGCGTGAGTGGGTACTTCGTCGAGCGAGTCGAAAAATCGCGAATTCGCCGAGCGAGTCTTTGGCGCAAGCAGCTGTTGGTGAGTTCGGCTTTGGGCTGCAGTGCCAGGTTCATTGAAAGCGATGTGGCCGTTTTCGCCCAGTCCTAATAGTTGAAAATCCACTCCGCCCAGTGTGGCAATCAATTCTTCGTATCGATCGCACTCAGCATTTAGATCGGCAGCTTCACCATTCAGGCCATGCACGGCGTGATTGGGTAGGCCAACCAGGTCGGTGAAATTCGCGTTGATGAAGTGTCGGTAACTTTGCTCTGAGTCGGCAGAAAGCCCCACGTATTCGTCGAGCAAACAGACCTGCACCGAACTGAAGTCAACTAGGCCCAGTTGGCTTTGCTCAACCAAGATCTTGTAAACACCAAGGGGTGTGCTGCCGGTTGCCAAACCGAGTAGCGAGTTGGGTCTGGCGACGACCTGTTTAATGATTTCATTTGCTACCGCGCGGCTGGCCAACTCTGCGGTTTCTAAAACTTGGTATTTCACGAATTTGTGCCCAACACCGAGCCAATTGCAACCACCGGCGAATCGCGCACAAAGGCCAGGCGGTCGGGGATAGCTAGTTTTTTCACAAGGGCAGCGGCCGAGGCTGACCGCTGGGCGATGGCTTCTCTAATCTGTGCTTCGTAGATGCCTAACCCGCCACCAATCTGAATGACCGCAGGGTCGACGCTGAGGCAGATGGCTTCGAGCAACCAAAAAAGGCCGTCAAAAAACTCGGCAATTGCGGGTTTTTTCTCATCTTGAGGAACGCCAAATAGGGCGCCCTCGCGCTCGAGCGCTAGCCCAGAGCAATAGAGCTCGAGGCAGTCGGTTTGACCGCATTTGCAGAGCAGGCCACGATTGCCATAGCGAATGTGCCCATACTCGCCAACCGTGCCTCCGGCACCGATTAGCGGTACTCCAGCGCTCAGAAGCCCCACGCCAATTCCGGTTCCAATGCCAATGTAGGCAGTGGTGGCTTGGCGTTTAGCTTCATCTTCGATCAATGAGTGCGCACCGAGAGCAGCGGCAGAAACATCGTTGAAAATTTTGACCGGCACACCGATTTTTACCTTGAGCAGGTCTGCCAACTCGAACGGGGTAGCGCCAATGCCAAGGTTCACGGCATTTGCCACCGTGCCCGCCACCGAATCTACGGTGCCAGGAATGCCGATGCCAACCTTTTCGATTACCGCACCCTGCGAAATTTTTGAAATATCGGAGACCAGCAAATCTACGAGTTCGCCATAGTTCTTTGGGGTTGCCTGGCGGCTCTCGGCAAGCACGATGTTGGCATCATTGAGCAGGTAGCAACGCGTGTAGGTGCCGCCAATGTCTATGCCAATTTTTAGATTCTTCAAAGGGATTCAACCGCATAACTGAGTTGGTAAAGGTCGCCGCGGCGAATGCTGATGCTCTGCTCGATTAGTCGGCCCTTTTGGTCGTAAACCTCACGATGAAAAACCAGTGCAGCGCGGCCTGGCTCTGTTCCCAGCAGGGCCGCCTCGGTCTTAGTTAGATTGTGCGCCGAAACCTTCTCGGATGCCGAGGCCAGTTGCAGGCCGTAGAGATTGGTGAGTAGTTGATAGAGCGAGTCACTCACTTTTTTGTCGAGCAGTTTTGGAGTCAACTCGGCATTGAAATAGGCGTATTCGAGCGAAAGTGGAGTCTCACCCATTTTGCGAAGGCGGGTTATCAGGTGCGAACTGGCGGCGGTAGAAAATTTCACCGGGCCCAGGGCGGCCTGGCCGGCCGGCACCAACTTCAAATCCAGAACCTTAGAGGTCAACGACATGTCTTGCGCTGCCATCTCCTGGCTAAATGAGGTGAGGCTCATCGGCTTCGACAAGCGAAGCGGCGAAACATAGCTGCCCGAACCGTGCACTCTGTAGATAAGCGATTCCTCTTGAAGTTGATCGAGCGCCTGTCTGATGGTCATTCGACTGAACCCAAATTTTTGAGATAGTTCGCGCTCGCCCGGCAGCTTTTCATTAGTGTTCATCGAAGCGATTAGCTTCTTGAGCTCATCGCGCACAATAACGTTTTTAGATTTGGGTGGGTTCAATTTAGGTCACCTCTGCTCCGGCTAGCCAAACACGTCGATTACTTTGTTCCGAGGTTGGGTCTTGCAGCCAAACTAGGTCGGCGTCGGCACCTACCCGAATCGAACCAATCGAACCATTTCCGATCAAACTGGCAGGTGTTGTGGTCATCCCCTTCAAAAGTTCAACCAGTGGAATGCCGGCGGCTAGGCCAAAGGCTAGCGCCTGGTCGAGGGTCTTAGATGAACCGGCCAGTGCTCCGTCGGGGCGTCGAACCGAACCATCTGCCAGCACATCAATCTCATCGAGCCCAAGTTTGTAGCTGCCTACGTTCATGCCGGCAGCGGCAACTGCGTCGCTTACCAGTGCGATGCGGTTTGGTGCTGAAGCAAAGGCAATCTTGGCGGCCGCGGCCGACACGTGAATTCCATCGAGAATAAGACCGCAGGTAAGGCGCTCATCGGTTAGCGCAGTTCCTACCACACCCGGCTCGCGATGGTTGAGGCTGGTTTGCGCGTTGTAGAGGTGAGTCACCATGGTGGCGCCAGCCTCGGCCGCAAGCTTGGCCTCTTCGGCAGAAGCGGCACTGTGTCCAATGCTCACAATTTTTCCGGCGGCTTTTAGCGCCTTGATGAGTGGCAGTGCGCCCGGCAACTCAGGAGCCAGTGTGACCAGCTTCACGTTGACATCGTGAACCAAGGCACTGTGATTGAAGCCCTGTGGCAACCTGAGTTTCTCGGTCGGGTGCGCACCTCTAAATTGCTCCGAAATAAACGGTCCCTCCAGGTGATAACCAAGGATGCGGGCTCCGGAATTTAGTTGGGCATTGATTTTGGCAGCCGCTGCAACGTTTCGAAGCTGACTGCTCGGTTCGTCGGAAGTGACTGTTGGCATGACGGCGGTCACGCCTCGCTTCGCCAGACTCTGCCTGGCGGCGTGCCACTGTTCTGGTGTGCTTTGAGCAAAATCCGCACCGCCAAACCCATTGATTTGAAGGTCTATGAACCCTGGGCTAAGCACGCCGCCACTCAGCTCGATCGACTCTTGGTTATCGTGGGCAACCGACACAACTTGGCTGGCATTCGCCCCGGTTTGAACTGCGGTGATCATGCCGTTTTTGATGCTGATTCGTGCCGGCTGTACCCGGCCATCAATAAAAGCGGCCGAGGCAAAAATCTCTTGGGAGTCTGGTTTTGCCGATTCGCTTTGCACAACTATAAGATTATTAGAGGTCTAGACCACTTGTCAAAGGATGTGCTTCGATGCTGAACAATTCGCTGATTCCCTCGCCAACTGCTGCCGTCACCGGCCAAGGCAGTTATCGGCTTCCATCGTCTGGAGTCATCGGGTATTCGCACGCGCCACTCGCAGAAATCGCTGAATATTTAGCCGCCGAGTTGGCGCCAACCGTGATCGCCAAACTAGACGGCCAGGTTAGCGAGCCATCGAATCTGATCAACCTAGAACTTCTCGGTGCAGATGCCGAGCTGTCATCATTGCCAGCATCTGCGGGTGTGCCTGCCGGTGGCCAGTCGCAGCAATCGGAGGCCTACGGCCTCGAGATAACCGAGCGCGGAATTCGCATCTGGGCGTTGACTGAAGCTGGCATTTTTTACGGCGTGGTCTCGCTAATCCTGATGGTTCAAACTTCTGAAAACGGGCAGCTCAACTGCCTACGAATTGTTGATAACCCTAGGTTTGCCTGGCGCGGTTTCTCGCTCGATGTGGCCCGCACCTTTTTTACGGTTGAACAGGTCAAATCGGTTATCGACATGATTGCCAAATACAAATTCAACGTGTTGCACATGCACCTAAGCGACGACCAAGGGTGGCGGCTCGAGATTGCCAATTGGCCAAAGCTCACCGAGATCGGTGGTCAGGGTGCAGCTGCCGGCCGAAAGGGCGGTTTCTACACCGCGGCAGAATTTGCAGACATCGTCGCGCACGCGGCAGCTAGGCACATAGCTTTGGTGCCCGAGCTCGACATGCCCGGCCACCTCACCGCCGCCTTCATCTCTTACCCAGAGCTGGCCAACGATGGCTGGCAACCGCCAAACGCCGAGAACCCATTTAGCATCGGTTACCTAGACCCGGCAAAGCCGCTCACCTGGCAATTTGTCTCGGATGTGTTCGCAGCCGTAGCCACAGTTACCCCAGGCGCATACTTGCACCTCGGTGGCGATGAGGCGTTTGGCATGCCGATTGAACTGCACGCCGCCTTTGTTACGCGCGCAATTGCTGAGGCCGAAAAAGTTGGCAAAAAAATCATTGGCTGGCAAGAAATCGCGCGCGGTCAAGTCAACTCAAACACCGTGGTCGAGCACTGGATTGACCCGGTCGAAGTTGCTTCGATGATGGACTCGGAAGAGTTGGCGGCGATGATTCCGCCGGCCATGCTTGAGCCGATGAAGGCCACCTTTGCCGAGGCGGTGCACGACGTAAAGCGTGCGGTTGATCAGGGGGCTTGGGTGCTTCTTGCGCCAACCTCGGGTTTGTATCTCGACCGAAAATACAGCGAAGCGTCAGTCAACTCGAGCCAGGCCGAAACTCAGGCTCGAGTAGGCCTGCCGTTCTATAAGCCAAAGACCGTTCGCGAAACCTTCGAATGGTTGCCTGAAGATGTCGAGATGCACGGTGCGAGTGATCGCATCGCTGGAGTTGAAGCCGTGATCTGGTGTGAAACAGTGAACGACTTCAGCGACCTTCAATTTTTGATTTTGCCAAGATTGCCGGGAATCGCCGAACGCGCCTGGAGCCGCAACGCCGGTACCTGGGGCGAGCACAAAGATCGGTTGGCAGCCCACAGCAAGATTTGGCGCAAGGCGAATTGGAACTACTTTGCATCGGAGCTAATTGCCTGGCCAACAGCCGATCTTGATATAACCTCGAACAATGACTGAAATTAAGGCTTCGAAGAAGCAGCCGCGGGTTAACCGACTTGCCCGCTTTGCTGTGATGGCAATGTTCACCTTTGCTGGCGCAACCATGACAATCTGGGCGGTGCACCTGCCAAAGCTAGAAGAGAACCTGGGCATTAATCACGCTCAGATCAGCCTCGTGATTCTTTCTTCTGGCCTCGGTGCGCTCAGTGCCATGCAGATTGTTGGTGCGTTGGTCGACAAGGTCGGCAGCAAAATTGTGGTCATCGCGGCCAACATCGTGGCTGGTCTCGCGCTAATGGTTCCGGCCCTGGCTCAAGACCTAATCCAAGTTTGTATTGCCATTTTCGTGCTCGGTTTTGCCCTTGGTTCGGCCGATATCTCGATGAACGCGCACGCGGTAGACATCGAAAAGGCCTATGGCCGCCCAATCTTCTCGGCCTTCCACGCCTTCTGGTCTATCGGTGGTGTGCTGGGTGCAACTGTCGGTGCAGCAGCTCTAGCCGCCAACATCCCGATGCCGGTAACCCTAGGTGTAGTCGGCCTATTCTTTGCAGTTGCTTCGGCTGGCTTTACCCCTTGGTTGCTCGAAACCGCAAAACAAAAGGTTGCCAAGGCCGACAAGCCGTCAAAGGCAGAGGCCAAGGCGCTCAAGGCAACTCAAAATGCCGCCAACCGCCCTTTCTTAAAGCTGATGTTGGCACTCGGATTCATGGGTGGCGCCGGCGCACTAATCGAGGGCGTTGGCATCGACTGGTCTGCCCTGCACGGCGTGAGCATTCTGAAGGTTTCGGTTGCAGAGGCGGCGCTATCGGTGGTGCTATTTTCATCGGCCATGGCTGCCTTTAGGTTGGTTGCCGACAAGTTTGTTGAGCGCTACGGCCGCCTAGTGGTCATTCGCTACGGCGGTGCCCTAAGCGCTGTTGGCATCGCTTTGGCGCTAACCCTTCAGCCGCACGGCCTATCGTTGGTCGGTTGGTTGATTGCCGGTTTGGGTATTTCTGCCGTTGTTCCGCAGATCTTTGCCTACTCGGCAACCATCGGCGAAGAATCCCACTCTGGCCGCAACATGGCCAAGGTATTCGGCCTCACCTACGCCGGAATGCTCGGCGGCCCGGCCATCATCGGTTGGTTGGCCAGCATCTCGAACCTCGGCCAGGCGCTTTGGGTCGGTGCACTGCTTGGTGCACTAATCGCGTTTGGCTCACTGTTGGTAAAAGAGGGCAAATCGGCCTAAGGCTAACGCCCAACCAAGGTTCACCGAAAAGGTCTACTTCCGTTCAATGGAAGTAGACTTTTTTCATGCCCAATGCCAGCGAAGCAGCCAACGACAGCCAGTCATCGAAGTCGGTAACCGGTCGCTCGTTCGAGGTTCTCGACACCTTCGATGCCGAACACCGCCATCAAACTCTGGCCGCAATTGTGCGCCGTTCTGGCCTGCCGCTTTCGACCGCCCATCGCCTGGTGCACGAATTGGTTTTGCTCGGTGCGCTTACAAGAACCGTTGATGGCTCATACGAGATCGGCAGCAAGATCTGGCGGCTTGGCATCTTGGCTTCGCTGCACTCAGATCTTCGCGAGGTTGCGCTGCCCTACATGGAAGACATCTACCAACTTGGCAACGACGCCGTGCAAATTGGCGTGCTCGATGGCTTTCGCTGCCTGATTGTTGAACGAATCGCCGGCTCACGCACCCTCGAGGTGGTCAGCAAGCCGGGCGCGCGACTGCCGCTGCACGCATCGGGCGTGGGTAAGGTGCTGTTGGCGCATGGCTCGAATGATTTGCTCGAGGCCGCCCTCGGCGCACTCGACAGCTATACCGCCAAAACCATCACGGATGCCGCCGCGCTTCGCAAGCAACTCGCCGAGATAAAGGCTAAGGGGTTTGCCTATTCGCAGGAGGAGCTGACCCTAGGCGCAACATCGTTGGCGGTTCCGATTACCGGCTACGGCAACAAGGTAATTGCATCGCTGGGTGTGGTTACCCCGGTCGAAAACCGTGACATCGAACGCATGGTTTCGGTGTTGAAAGTGTCGGCCAGCGCGCTCTCGAAGAAGCTAATTCTCAACGGTATCGGCGACCTGAACCAACGCGTCTAAATCGTTACTAAAATGCCTTCCACTCAGCGGAAGGAATCCATCAAAGTTTTGAAGTTTGGTGTTGGCTGAGAGCTATGAAAACTCAGGTTGCCATTATTGGAGCGGGCCCATCGGGGCTAATGCTCAACCGCTACCTCGCAAAGCACGGAATTGAATCGGTGGTGATTGAAGACCGCTCGCGCGAGTATGTAGAGTCTCGAATTCGCGCCGGTCTGCTTGAGGCACAAACCGTTGACCTGCTCGAAGAGATTGGCGTCGGCGACCGCCTTCACAAAGAGGGTCTCGAGCACCACGGCATTTACCTTCAGCTTGGCGCCGAGAAGGTTCACCTAGATTTCGCCGACCTAATTGGCTATTCGGTGTGGGTCTACGGCCAAACCGAGGTTCAGAAAGACCTCGATGCAGCCTGCGATAAGGCCGGTCAGCAAATTCACTACGAAGTCACCGATGTTGCGTTGCACGGGGTAGACAGCGAGAGCCCATCGGTTACCTTCACCGATAAAGACGGCAACCCTCAGCGCATCGACTGTGCTGTTATTGCCGGTTGCGATGGCTTCTGGGGTCCTTCTCGCAAGGCCATGCCGGGTGCCGACGTTGGCAGTTTCGAGCGGGTTTACCCATACAGCTGGCTGGGTGTGATGGCCAAGGTTGCGCCGTCAACCGACGAACTAATTTATGCCCGTCACGAAGATGGCTTCGCTATGCACTCGATGCGTTCAGAGCAGGTAAGCCGTCTATACCTTCAGGTAGACCCAGATGACGACATTGCCAACTGGTCTGACGACCGAATCTGGGATGCGCTCGCCAAGCGCATGGCCACCAGCGGCTGGGAGTTAAAGATCGGCGAAATCACCGAGAAGGGCATTCTGCCAATGCGCTCGTTTGTCTCGGGAAAGCTTCAGCACGGCCGCCTGTTCTTGGTTGGCGACGCTGGGCACATTGTTCCGCCAACCGGCGCCAAGGGCTTGAACTCGGCTGCCAACGACGTGCGCTTCTTGGGGCAAGGTCTAGTCGAATTCTTCAAGAAGAACGACGCCAGCCTGCTAAACCGTTTCGAGGAGCGCGCCAAGGAGACCGTTTGGCGAGTCACCCACTTCTCTTGGTGGATGACCTCAATGCTGCACACCAGCAAAAACGAGTTTGATAACCAGCTGCAAATCTCGCAGTTGAAGCATGTGATGAGAAACCGGGCTCTGCAGGTAAACCTTGCCGAGAACTACGTAGGAATTCGTTAGGAAATCATGGCAAGAGTAGTACGCGGCACTCCTCGCACCGATTTGGCGATCGTAGACGCGCTCGCCGAATTGGGTTCGGCAACCGTTCACGAGGCGCAGGGGCGAATTGGCCTGTTGCACCACCGACTTCGCCCAATTTTTGCCGACAAAATTGCCGGCAACGCGCTCACCTGTGAGGTTGCTCCGGGCGACAACTGGTCGATTCACGTTGCAGTTGAGCAGGCCAAGCCGGGCGACATCCTTGTGGTCACCCCAACCAGCGCCTGCGACGATGGCTACCTTGGCGATCTGCTCGCCGAAAGCCTCATGGCTCACGGTGTTCGCGGTCTCATCATCGATGCCGGTGTGCGCGATGTCTCGACTCTCACCGAAATGGGTTTTCCGGTTTGGTCAAAGGTCATCTCTTCGCAGGGCACCGTTAAAGAAACCCCGGGCAATGTGCAGGTGCCAATCATGATTGCAAACCAGCACGTGCGCCCCGGCGATGTGATTGTGGCCGACGTCGACGGCGTGTGCGTTGTTCGTCGCGAAGACGCCGCCGAGGTTCTAAAAGCAGCTCAGGCCCGCGAAGCAATGGAAACCGAGAAGCGAGCCCGCCTGGCTTCTGGCGAACTCGGCCTAGACATCTACAAAATGCGCGAAAAGCTTGCTGCCAAGGGTCTCGTTTACGAGGACTATCAGGAATAAGAATGACAAACTCGCAGCAATCGGTTCCGTGCTCGGTGATGCGCGGCGGTACATCTAAGGGCCTGTACTTCCTGGCCGAAGATCTACCCCACGAGACCGCTGCTCGCGAACGTTTTTTGCTCGCTGCGATGGGTTCACCAGATACCCGAGAAATCGACGGCATGGGTGGCGGCCACCCGCTCACCTCAAAGGTTGCCGTGGTTAGCAAATCAACCCGCGAAGGCATCGATGTGGACTACCTGTTTTTGCAGGTTTGGCCAGACCGTGCCGAGGTGAGTGATCAGCAAAACTGTGGCAACATCCTGGCCGGGGTCGGCCCGTTTGCCATCGAACGCGGTTTGGTTGCGGCAAGCGGCGAACTGACCCCGGTGAGAATCTTCATGGTGAACACTGAGGCCAAGGCGACCGCCTTCGTTGAAACCCCCGGTGGCGTTGTGAATTATGACGGCACTGCCCGCATCGATGGCGTGCCAGGATTTCACGCGCCCGTGAACATCAACTTTGAAGATGTTGCCGGTTCGAGCTGTGGCTCACTGCTACCCACCGGGAATGTGGTCGATATCGTTAACGGTGTCGAGGTAACTTGCATCGATAACGGCATGCCAGTGGTTTGTTTGAAGGCCGCCGATTTTGGCATTACCGGTTACGAGACCCCGGAGGCGCTTGAGGCGAATGCCGAGTTGCGCGCAAAGGTCGAAGCAGTGCGTTTGGCGGTTGGCGAGCGAATGAACCTGGGCGACGTGACCAATAAGACGGTTCCAAAGATGTCTTTGCTGGCGCCGGCCAAAGACGGCGGGCTGATCAGCACTCGCACCTTCATTCCTCACCGCGCGCACGAGGCCATCGGTGTGCTCGGTGCCGTTTCGGTTGCTACCGCTTGCATGCTGCCTGGAAGTGTTGCCAACCAGATTGCCGGCCTAACCGAGGTGGCAGATCAACTAGACATCGAAGTGGAGCACCCAACCGGTTTCTTCACGGTTCAAATGCAGGTAGACAACTCGGGGCCACAGCTGGTGGTTACCAAGTCGGCACTTTTGCGCACCGCTCGAATGTTGATGTCGGGCAACATCTTTGTTCCAAAATCAGCCTGGGAGAACTAATGATTATCGACTGCCACGGTCACTACACAACTGCACCCGAGCCACACAATCAGTGGCGTGAAGATCAGTTGGCCGCCTTCAAGGCAGGCTTGCCGACCCCGGCCTACCCAGAGATCTCTGACGAACTAATTCGCGAAACCATCGAGGGTAATCAGCTGCGTCTCATCAATGAGCGCGGCAGCGATCTAACTATTTTTTCACCGCGAGCCTCGGCTATGGGTCACCACGAGGGCGATCAACGCATCAGCCTCGAGTGGACTATCGCATGCAACAACCTCATCAAGCGAGTGGTAGACCTCTACCCAGAAACCTTCGTTGGCGTTTGCCAGTTGCCGCAATCGCCAGGCGCCGATCTTGCCGAATCGATCAAAGAGCTTGAGCGCTGCGTGAACGAGCTTGGTTTCATCGGTTGTAATTTGAACCCAGACCCAAGCGGCGGCCAGTGGCAAACCGTGCCACTCACCGACAAGTACTGGTACCCGCTTTACCAAAAGATGGTTGAGCTAGATGTGCCGGCCATGATTCACGTATCGGCAAGTTGCAATAAGAACTTCCACGCCACCGGTGCGAACTACATGAAGGCCGACAC
>JACCDQ010415139.1_pt1 | contig 14625 bp, 12 predicted proteins | sample 7446031 | NCBI WGS metagenome assembly JACCDQ01 (sample SAMN15323442, study PRJNA562643) | freshwater metagenome | isolation source: river surface water | place: USA:Blue River Watershed | collected 2017-08-17
AGTAGATGCCAGCAAACATTGCGAACACAACCGTACCGAACACCACGTAGTGGAAGTGGGCAACCACGAAGTAGCTGTCGGAAAGGTGATAGTCGAGCGCTGGTGAGGCCAGGATGACGCCCGTGAGACCACCGAAAATGAAGGTGGTCAAGAAGCCCAGCGAGTAGAGCATCGGGGTTTCAAAGGTAACCGAACCGCGCCAAAGCGTTCCGATCCAGTTGAATACCTTTACTCCTGTTGGAACCGCAATCAACATGGTCGTCAGAGCGAAGAATGGGAGCAGTACGTCACCGGTGACATACATGTGGTGAGCCCACACGGTCATCGAGAGAGCTGCAATCGAGATGGTGGCATAGACCAGCGTTCGATAACCGAAAATCGGCTTGCGGCTAAAGACCGGGAAGATTTCCGACACGATACCGAAGAACGGCAGAGCAAGGATGTATACCTCTGGGTGGCCAAAGAACCAGAACAGGTGCTGCCACATCATTGGTCCGCCGTTTGCCGGATCCAACAGGTGAGCACCGAACCGGCGGTCCGCTCCGAGTGCGAACAAAGCGGCCGCAAGAGGCGGGAAGCACATGATCACGAGAATCGAGGTAATCAGTGTGTTCCAGGTGAAGATTGGCATGCGGAACATGGTCATACCTGGCGCGCGCATGGTGATGATCGTTGTGATGAAGTTGACACCACCCATAATCGTTCCGAAACCGCTTAGTGCTAGTCCGAACACCCATAGATCCCCACCGATGCCTGGCGAAAATGTGGCGTTAGAGAGTGGCGCGTAGGCAAACCAGCCGAAGCTGGCCGAACCTTGCGGGGTGAAGAAGCCCGCAACGGCGGTAAATGAGCCGAAGAAGTAGAACCAATAAGCGATTGCGTTCAGTCGAGGGAAAGCGACGTCAGGTGCGCCGATCTGGACCGGCATGAGAATGTTGGCAAAGGCAGCAAACAGCGGCGTAGCAAACATAAGAAGCATGATGGTGCCGTGCATGGTGAACAGCTGGTTGTACTGTTCCTTAGTAGCTACGATTTCCAACCCTGGATTGGTGAGCTGGGCCCTAATAACAAGCGCCATGATTCCACCGATTACGAAGTAAGCGATCGAGGTAATCAGGTAGAGGTAACCGATTTTCTTGTGGTCGGTGGTGGTAATCCAGTCAACCAGAATTCGTCCCTTGGACTTCACTGGCTTCTGTCCAGTGGCTTGGGAAGTAGTAGCGGTAGCCATTTTGATTCCTTAGTTTCCTAGTCCTGCTTGTACTTGCCAGGCAGATTCTGGTTACGAGACACGTCTGGGGAAAGTTGACCCACGTTTCCAGCAGCCGCTAGCTGCTGAATGTGCTGCTTGTATTCGGCCATTGGCACGACCTTGACCTGGAACAACATCATGGAGTGGAATTCACCGCAGAGCTCGGCGCACTTGCCGTCAAAGACTCCCACTTCGGTTGGGGTGAAGTACATTCGGTTCACCTTCGCTGGGAACATGTCTTTCTTGTAGAGGAAGTCGATTACCCAGAAACTGTGAACCACGTCACGTGAAGTCAGGTCAATTTCAACAGGAGTGTTGACCGGAAGGTAGAGAGTTGGAAGCTGAGCCTCGGTCTGAGCGTTCTCGCCATCCTGATACTGGATGCCAGATTCGTAAACGTTTTCGTTTGTGTAGTTGAAATCCCAGCTCCACTGCTTAGCAATCACCTGAATGGTGACTTCGGGCTTGTTGGGCTGCTCGATTGCGGTCATGGTCTTGGCAGTAAATGCGAAGAATCCGATCACGAGAATCAAAGGCACGATGGTGAACAGAGTTTCGATCGGCATGTTGTAGCGAAGCTGAGCCGGAAGAGCCGTGTCACCCTTGCGGCGGCGGTAGACAACAATTGCCCAGAGCATCAGGCCCCAGGAAATCACACCCACGATGAGCAAAACGATCCAAGAAGTGTTCCAAAGACCAACAATCGAACTGGTGTGGTTTGTGGTCTCTCCACTGCCTGGCAGATAGCCAGTCTTGAGGTCCTCTGCAGAGCAACCAGTTAGTAGAAGCAATGAAGCCAGAGCTGGAATTGCAGCCCACTTCATCTGACGCTTTCGTAGCACAATCGACCCTTCAGATCTTCGAAATGTTACCCAGTAAGTCTATTCGTCAGAGAGTCCGTACCTGCCGTAAATCCCCGTGGTTTTAAAGAAAAAGCCTCCTCGAAACACATCGAGGAGGCCTCTGTTACCGCTGAGTGAAATTAGCCGCTGAAGCTGCTTCCGCAAGCGCAAGTTCCCTGCGCGTTTGGATTGTCGATGGTTAGTCCCTGCTTCATAATGGTGTCCTCGTAGTCGATGGTTGCACCACGAAGGTAGCTGTCGCTCATGCCGTCAACGACAACCTCTACCCCATCGAAGTCATAGACGATGTCTCCGTCCACCATGCCCTCATCAAACCAGAGGTCGTAGATCATCCCGGCACAGCCACCGAGTTTTACCTCAATACGAAGGCGCAAATCAGGCTGGCCTTCAGCCTCCTTGATGGCGCGAATCCGTGTAACTGCAGCGGGCGTAAGTTTCACTCCGTCTTGCAAAGTTGCTTCACTCATTAGAAACCTTTCGAGTCTTAAAAAGTCTAAACCTCAGATGGTTAAACAGCGTTACCGGCCTTGGCATTTCCCTCTAGCAAAAACAGTGCCTCGGCCAGCATGGCTTTGCGCAGACTCTCAACGTGTACGGACTCGTTTGGACTGTGCGCTCTGGAGTCTGGGTCCTCGACACCCGTAACCAAGATTTGTGCTCCCGGAAACAGCTCGACCAAATCCGCGATAAATGGAATCGAACCGCCCACACCGATATCCACCGATTCGCCGCCATAGGCCGCAGTAAGTGCCGATTGCATTGACGCTTTGGCCCAGCCATCGCCGTCAACTTTGAATGGTTTGCCAAGTTCAACCTCGTGATATGTCAATTTTGCACCGAACGGAACCTGGCTCTCGAGGTGCTCTTTTAGCAGCACTAGTGCGTCTTGGGGGTCCTGGCCGGGCGCGATTCGCATGCTGATTTTGGCCTTGACACTTGGGAGCAGGGTATTTGAACTGAGTGCCACAGACTGGCCATCAATGCCGATGACTGTGATGGCAGGCTTTGTCCAGTTCCGATCGAGGATTGAACCTGCCCCAATCAAGGAAACGTGGTCTAGCACGCCGCTGTCAGTCCGAAGTGTGGTTTCTGGGTAATCAAGCTCCGCCGCTTTACCCTCGACCAAGCCACGAACCGCCACCCCTCCCGCTTCGTCGTGAAGCGAAGCCAGCAGGCGAATCATGGCCAGCATGGCATCCGGTACAACTCCCCCAAACATTCCGCTGTGTAGGGCGTGATCCAATGTTTGGATTTCAATAACTTGCGAAACCAAACCCCTGAGAGTCGTCGTGATTGCCGGTATCTCGGTGGTCCAGTTGCCAGAGTCGGCCACGATTATGACGTCGCTCTCGAGATCTTGCTGGTAGGACTCTAGGAAATTGCGGAAACTAGGACTTCCGGCCTCTTCCTCACCCTCAATGAAGAGTGTGATTCCGAGGTCGAAGTCGGCTCCGGCGGCCTCCTTGAGAGCACAGATGGCCGCCAGATGTGCAACGATGCCAGCCTTGTCGTCCGCGACACCTCGTCCGTAGATGCGTCCGTCGACAAGAGTCGGCTCAAAAGCTTTTGTTTTCCAAGCACTCTCGTCACCCGGAGGTTGCACATCGTGGTGGGCGTAGAGCAAGATTTGCGGCGCACCGTTGCGAGCAGCGCGTCTAGCGACAACCGCGGGCGAGCCAAGTTCGCCTGGGCGGTCACTTCTTTCCGCACGTCTCAGTTCGATGAAGTCAAAAACCCCGGTGGCTTCGAAAAGCTTCAGGACAGCTTCGGCACTAAGTTCAAGTTGCTTAGAGTCGAATGCGTCCCAGGCAATGCCGGGGATCCGGGCGAGTTCGCAGAGCTGTCGAACATGGAGAGGAAAACCAAGGTTCACCGCTTCCCGCGCGACACTTACGGTGGATTCTTCGATGCTTAGGCCTTGGCTCATAGAGGTAATCTTATTCACGGTTACTACGAGAGATTGGTCGTTTATGTCGGAGCCAAAAGAGCAGGATTCCCCCAACGCAACCAGCGGTAAGGGTCGAGCCACGCCATCGCGTAAAGCAAGTCAGGCTGCAAATCGAAAGCCCATCGTAGGTGACCGGAGTCCAGAAGCAAGGAAGGCAGCAAAGGCCGAGCTCGCTAAGCAGCGCGCGGTTGCTCGAGCAGGAATGGCAGCGGGTGATGAGCGTTATCTCACGCCTCGGGATAGAGGGCCACAGCGAAAGTACGCCCGCGATTACGTAGACAGCAGGCTCAACCTGGGTGAGCTGATGATTCCTTTGATGTTCGTGGTTCTGCTACTTTCGGGAATCGAAAACCAAACCCTGCAGCTTGCGCTGATCGCAGCAATGTGGCTCCTCATGTTTGTGATCATCATCGACGGTTTCGTCATCGGAAAGAAGTTGAACGCAAAACTCAGCGAGAAATTCGGGGCCGACCGAGTCGAAAAAGGCATTCGCTGGTACGCAGCCGTTCGATCGACTCAGCTTCGCGTGATGCGCCTGCCTAAACCCCAGGTGACTCGACGCACAAAACTCAAGTAACAGGCGTTAGATTGGTTTGGTAGCAAACGACTTACTTGCAAAGGAGCAAGATGTCACGCCAACCCGTCAAGCTCGAACCCCTCGTACACCAAGTTCTCGAGGAAATGAGCGCGCTCATGGAACCCTACGGGGCCTTCGACCAGCATGTGAGTCAGCAGGCTGACCCCGAACTGGTTTCGCAGGTCCTGGCTGAGCTTGTGGACCGCCTGAAGGTCAACCCTCCCCTGTTCCACCCGCATTACGTGGCCCAGATGCTAAAGCCTCCGCACCCGGTCGCGGTCGCCTCCTACCTGGCGACAATGCTGATAAACCCAAACAATCACAGCATCGATGCCGGTAAGGCAACCACCATTCTGGAACGAGAAGTTCTCGAGGGCATGGCTGCGATGTTTGATTACCCCGATGACTATCTCGGGCACCTAACCTGGAGCGGCACGACAGCCAACCTGGAGGGACTATGGGTTAGCCGAGAGTTAAGACCCGGCAAACGCATCGCTTACAGCAAAGACGCCCACTACACGCACGGCCGAATGGCCGAAGTTCTGAACGTTGAGACTGTATCTATCCCAACTGAGTCAGATGGTCGAATCTCGCTCGAGGCGCTGGAGAGCGAGATGCGTAAAGGCGATCTGTCTGTTGTGGTGGCGACTCTGGGCACGACCGGGCTAGGCGCGGTGGACCCACTCGAGGACATCGTTGAATTGGCAAAGACATACGACGTTCGCGTTCATGTGGATGCTGCATACGGAGGCTTTTTCACCCTGATTCAGGACGAACTCGACCCAGAAACCGCCAGACACTTTGCAGCCATCGGTGAAAGCGATTCAATCGTGGTGGATCCCCACAAACACGGTTTGCAGCCCTACGGTTGCGGCTCGGTTTTCTTCAAGGATCACACCGTGGGACGTTTCTACAAGCACGACTCTCCCTACACTTACTTCGCTAGCAAAGATGTCCACTTTGGTGAAATCCAACTTGAGACGTCTCGCGCAGGGGCTTCAGCAGCCGCACTCTGGGCGACTCTAAGGGTCCTTCCACTCACAGGTGAAGGACTTGGTTCGGTTCTGAAAGCCGATCGGAGAGCCGCCATGAAGTGGCATGGAAGACTGACAGAAAGCACGGTGCTTGCCCCTTACCAGAGGCCAGAACTGGACATTCTGGCTTATCTTCCCAGAACTAGTTCTTCCCCCACCCCGATGAGTGAGCTCAGTCGCATCAGCGACTACGTCTTCCAGCGTGCGATGTCCGGACCCGCAGCAGAACAGCTTCACCTTGCTGAATACAAAGCAAGCTTCACCGCCCTCGCAAACAGAGGTCACAGCGTCCTTGAGGATGCGGATTTCGCCACCATTTTGCGTTCCGTGACAATGAAGCCCGAGCACGAAACCATCATCGATGAAATACACGCCAGAGTTGAGTCGTTAACTCTCGAAGCGCAAGGAAAGTAGGAGCCACCATGGAGTATCGATACCTCGGGAACAGCGGATTCAAAGTCAATTCGCTCATCTACGGCAACTGGATCACACACGTTTCGCAGGTGAGCAACGATGCGGCAATCGCGACGGTACATGCCGCGCTTGACGGTGGAATCACCTCGTTTGACACGGCAGACGTCTACGCGAACCTCGCTGCGGAAGAAGTGCTTGGCCAGGCTCTCAGGGGACAGCGCAGGGAAGGGCTGGAGATCTTCAGCAAGGTTTACTGGCCAGTAGCCGACCGGAAGCCGAACGACACCGGGTTGAGCCGTAAGCACATCATGGAGTCCATCAATGGCTCTTTGAAGCGCCTAGAGACGGACTACCTTGATCTCTACATGGCGCATCGATTCGATTATGAAACCCCGCTAGAGGAAACCATGCTGGCGTTTGCAGACATTGTTCGCTCCGGCAAGGCGCTCTACATCGGAGTTTCGGAATGGACAGCAGACCAGATCCGTGCAGGCGCAGCTTTAGCGCGAGAACTGAAGGTTCCGTTCATATCCAACCAGCCCCAGTACTCGATGCTCTGGCGAATCATTGAGGGCGAAGTTATTCCAGCCAGCCAGGAAAACGGCATGAGCCAGATTGTTTGGTCACCGATGGCGCAGGGCGTCCTCACCGGAAAATACCTTCCTGGTAAAGCGTTCCCGGCCGGTAGCCGTGGCGCAGACGAGAAGTTGGCTTACAGCATGCAGGGTTTCCTTCGGGATGAGGTGCTAACCAAAGTGCAGCTTCTGAAACCAATCGCCGAGGAACTGGGAGTCACCATGGCTCAGCTCGCTCTGGCCTGGGTGCTTCACCGGCCAAACATCACGGCGGCAATCGTTGGGGCGACTAGCCCTGAGCAGATTAAGAGCAATCTCGGAGCGGTTGGGGTAACTATCCCTCAGGAACTAATGGAGAAGATTGACGCTGTGCTAGCAGGAGTCGTGGAAACTGACCCCGCGCTAAGCACCGAGTCACCGCTACAACGACTGGTTTAGTGCTTAGGGGCAAAACTCCGGTTGATTTCTCTAGCCCAGAGCGGCCCCTGATAAATGAAACCGGTGTAACCCTGAACAAGTGAGGCACCGCGTTTTATGCGCTCAGCCACGTCCGACTTGGTCTCCACTCCACCAACCGAGACAATCTCTAGACCTTTAGCGCGGTATGGGGCCAGCAACTCTAAAACCTGGATCGAGCGGGAAGCCACGGGCGCTCCAGAAAGCCCACCCGCACCAATCTGGGCGAGCTTGGATTCGCTTGTGACAAGCCCTGTTCTTCCAATCGTTGTATTCGTCGCGATGATTCCAGCCAAGTCAAGTTCCAGCGCCAGCTCGGCAACCGCGATGATGTCATCATCAGCCAAGTCCGGTGCGATTTTCACAAGCACAGGGAGGCCAAGCGACTCTTCGAGAACTGCTAGAAGGATTGGCTTTAGTGCCTCCACATTTTGCAGATCCCGTAATCCCGGAGTGTTGGGCGATGAGACATTCACCGCTAGATAGTCTGCGAATGGGGCAAGAAGCTTCGCACTACGACGGTAGTCATCCGCAGCGTTCTCCGGCGTCGTGACCTTGCTCTTCCCGATGTTCACGCCCAGCACTGGCAGGGCTTCCCCATACTTTGCTCGCAACCGACCGAGCCGCTGAGCAATAACTTCAGCACCGTCGTTGTTGAATCCCATTCGGTTTATGAGTGCACGATCCTCAACGAGCCGAAACAGCCTCGGCTTTGGATTGCCCGGTTGCGCTAACGCAGTGACCGTGCCAATCTCAACGTGCGAAAACCCGAGGTCCCCTAAAGCCCTTACCATCAGTGCATTCTTGTCAAAACCTGCGGCAAGCCCGAATGGGCCCTCAAAGTCGATACCAAAAGCTCTAAATGGCGCAACCTGACCCGCTCTGATTGCCCCCAGTTTGGTGACTCCCAACGCCTTTCCTATGCGCAGTGCTAGAGCAACGGCATGGTGAACCCACTCGGGATCAAGTCGGCGGAAAACTAGATTGAATACGGTCTGGTAAAACACTGGAATAGGTTACCGCGACCGCTTGCAGGCAGTTTCCAGCGGCATGACCGGCCTGAAGTAAATGCTCACAACCTGCCCATCTGGCAGCAACCACTGCGGAGTCTCCCCCGGCGTGGCTATGCCTTCAGCCACATCGCGAACCAGCACTGCGGTACATTCCGATTTAGGAATATCCAGCTTTGAAGGCCAGGCAATGAAGTCACTGGCGTGCGCTCTGTAGTATGCCCATTCCTCTTGAGAAACCCCATTGATGTCGCACATACCCACTTGACCGTCGGCTGTATCGACGATGCTCAAGGTTCCCCCTTGCGACGTGCAGAACACCGATGCCGGATTAGCTATCCCCAACCCGCCCGTAGCTGAGAGATTCATCCAGGCCTCAAAACGGGTTGGCTTGTAAATGGTGGTCCGCTTCGAGTTGAGAAGTTTATTGAACGAGTTGAGCGCGTTCGTTAGCGACTTTCTAGCCTTTACCTGTTCGGTCGTGAGATCGCCGAACGTGAAGTTCAGCGCAAAAATCGACACCTTGCGCTGATACTTTCCGAAGGAAATGCGGATGGTTGTGTTTGGGACATCCGCGACTCCCGGGGTTCCCCAACCCTTAGCCGGAGTCTTGGTTAGTAAGTAGAGCTTCTTTGCCCAAGCGGTTTGCTCTGCTTTGGTGAGCGTGCGCTGCGAGAGGTAACTTACATCGCTTCGAAATCCCATCCGGTCGTTGCTAAGGACCATTCCAGTGTTGTAGACCACGTGATCTGGCAACGCATACTTGATCACTCTCGGTGCAACGAAACCGCCCTCGTGACCAATTTGAAGCGCGATGCTCTTCGGGGTAGCTGCCTGCGCCGGCGCAGCGACGGGCGAAATAGTAAGAGCAACCAGCAACAGAGCCACGATGGAGGATTTGAACTTCATGAGTCCAGACTAAAGCCCAGCGGGCCGGCAGAGTAACTGCCGACCCGCTGGGAAGTGCCTGTGAATCTCTAGCTGCAACCGCTGGTCGAGCCACAACCTTCGCAGACATGGCACGAGCCCGAAGGACGCATCTTGATTCCGCAGTTGAAGCAGAGCGGTGCGTCGCTCTCCTTGCCCTGGAGCAGTTCAAAGAGCTCGGCCGAAGAGTGAACTTCCTTCTTGGCAGAGATCTCGAGTGACACTGCCGCCGCTGGAGCTTCGACTGGGACCTCGGCAACCGGAGCTGAGGCAACCGGAGCGACCTCTTCAGCAGGAGCCTCTGAAGCCGTGGTCACCTGTGAAATTGCGGGGTATGAGCCGGTGTCCAGGGCTGCGCTTCGCTCATCGGTGGTAAGGATTCCCAGTGCCGAACGAGTTTCGTATGGCAGGTAGTCGAGAGCCAGGCGACGGAAGATGTAGTCCATCAGCGACTTCGCCATGCGGACATCCTTGTCGTCGGTCAAGCCAGCTGGCTCGAACGAAACGTTGGTGAACTTTTGGACGAAGGTCTCCAGCGGAACGCCGTACTGTAGTCCGATCGAGAGTGAGATGGAGAAAGCGTCCATCACACCGGCAAGGGTGGATCCCTGCTTACCAAGCTTGATGAAGATCTCTCCCAAGCCACCGTCAGGATAACTGCCTGCGGTTAGGTAACCCTCTGCCCCACCAACGGTAAATGAGGTGGTGGTGCTTGGGCGTGACTTTGGAAGACGCTTGCGAACTGGTCGAGCCATCGGAGCGCTCGCGACAGCCTCTTCAGCCTTCGGCTCAGTCTTCGCCTTCGCGTCGGAAAGTGGCTGTCCTACCTTGCAGTTGTCGCGGTAGATTGCCAAAGCCTTCAGACCCAACTTCCAACCCTGGAAGTAAACGTCGGCGATTTCATCCTTGGTTGCCGTTTCTGGCATGTTCACGGTCTTGCTGATGGCGCCCGACAGGAATGGCTGAACTGCAGCCATCATTCGAACGTGACCCATTGGCTCGATAGCGCGGATACCCACAGCGGTGTCGAAGATCGCGTAGTGCTCAGCCTTCAGGCCCGGTGCGTCTACCACGTGTCCGTTTGTTGAGATGTGGTCAACAATCGCTTCGATGGTCTCCTGCGAGTAACCCAGACGCTGTAGAGCAAATGGGATGGTCTGGTTCACGATCTGCATCGAACCACCGGTCGAGAGCTTCTTGTACTTCACTAGCGAGAAGTCAGGCTCGATACCTGTGGTGTCACAGTCCATCATGAAGCCGATGGTTCCGGTTGGTGCAAGCAAGGATGCCTGGGCGTTGCGCCAGCCATTCTTTGCGCCGATCTCACCGTTCAGGTTCCACTGCTCGGTAGCCGCTGCAAGAACTGCACCGTCGATGCTGGTTACTGGTACCAACTCTGCGTTTGCAGCTGCGTGCTTTGCCATAACTCGGTCGTGACCGGCCTTGTTCTTCGAGTAGCCCTCGTAGGTTCCGACCACTGCGGCCAGTTCAGCCGAACGACGGTAAGCGGCACCGGTCATCAGAGAGGTGATGGCAGCGGCAAGAGCGAAACCTTCCTTACTGTCGTATGGAACTCCGATTGCCATCAGAAGGGCACCAAGGTTTGCATAGCCGATGCCGAGCTGACGGTAAGCGCGAGTGGTCTCGCCGATTGCCTCGGTTGGGAAGTCGGCGAAGCAAATCGAGATGTCCATCGCAGTGATGATCAACTCGCTGGCCTTGGTGAACTTCTCGGTGTCGAAGCTGCCGTCCGGGTTTAGGAACTTAAGCAGGTTGAGGCTTGCGAGGTTGCAGCTCGAGTTGTCGAGGTGCATGTACTCGGAACAGGGGTTCGAAGCGGTGATTCGACCCGATTCAGGAGTGGTGTGCCAGTCGTTGATGATGTCGTCGTACTGGATGCCCGGGTCAGCACACTCCCAAGCCGCAACTGCGATCTTGTCGAACAGCTCGCGAGCGTCGACCTGCTCGATTACCTCACCGGTGGTGCGGGCACGCAGACCGAACGTGGTTCCGTTCTCAACAGCGCTCATGAACTCGGCGTTAACACGAACCGAGTTGTTTGCGTTCTGGTACTGGACCGAGTTGATGTCCTTGCCGCCCAACTCCATGTCGTAGCCTGCGTCGCGAAGCACACGAATCTTGCGCTCTTCGGTCGACTTGGTCTCGATGAACTCCACGATGTCGGGGTGGTCGACGTCGAGCACTACCATCTTGGCCGCGCGGCGAGTAGCGCCACCGGACTTGATGGTTCCCGCAGAAGCGTCTGCTCCACGCATGAACGAAACCGGACCCGAGGCCGAACCACCTGAGCTCTTCAGGAGTTCCTTGCTCGAGCGGATACGGCTGAGGTTCAAACCTGCACCCGAACCACCCTTGAAGATCATTCCCTCTTCGCGGTACCAGTTGAGGATCGATTCCATCGAGTCATCCACAGACAAAATGAAGCATGCCGATACCTGCTGTGGGCTCTTGGTTCCAACATTGAACCAGACTGGGCTGTTGAACGAGAAGACCTGGTTGAGCAGCATGTAGGTCAGCTCGTGGTCGAAGATGGTCGCGTCTTCTTCACTTGCGAAGTAGCCGTGTTCGCGACCGGCCTGGGTGTAGGTGCGCACGACCCGGTCGATCAGTTGACGCAAGCTGAACTCACGTTCATTGGTGCCGAGAGCACCGCGGAAGTACTTGGTGGTAACGATTGTGCTGGCGTTGATAGACCAGAATTCGGGGAACTCGACGCCACGCTGCTCGAAGATCACCTCGCCGTTCTTCCAGTTGGTCTGAACTACGTCGCGGTACTCCCAAGTGACTGCGTCGTAGGGGTGCACACCCTCGGTGGTGTAGATCCGGTCAATGGTCATTCCCTTGCCGGTTCCAGCGCCATTGGCGTTGGTGAAAGCGGTGGTATCGGTCACTGCTTTGCCTTTCTTTTAGTGTTTGCTTAGTTGAGTTCTTGGTTTGTTGGGCAAGAGCTAACTTTTTTGAGCTTGCTCTTGCTCCAGTCGAAGCAGCTTGATTGCAGCTTCGAAATCTTCCAGGCTGTCCCAGGATTGGTACACGCTGGCGAAGCGCATAAATGCGACCTCGTCCAGAAGGCGGAGTGGCTCTAGGATTGCCAACCCAACATCGTTTGCGTCTACCTGCGCCGCTCCGGTAGCACGAATGGTTTCCTCGACGGTTTGGGCCAGCAAACTCAGCTGTGAATCGGTGACTGGTCGGCCCTGACAAGCTTTTCTCACACCGTTCACGATCTTTTCCCTGCTGAACTGCTCGGTCACACCATTTCGCTTGACCACAGTCAGCGAAGCCGTTTCAGTGGTGCTGAAACGAGCGTTGCACTGTGGACACTGGCGCCTTCTGCGGATGCTCGAGCCGTCTTCTGCAGATCGAGAGTCAGTTACCCGAGAATCGGGGTAACGACAGAATGGACAATGCATTTAGTGCTCCCCTTCCTCGTTGAAACCGGTCTCCAACTACTAGATATAGTTGGCTTTTGCCTTTGCGTCCCTATATCTTGTGTCGGGTTTGAGGCGAAATCAAATTTCACGATTATCGGCGTGTCGGGCTGAAAACCCGCCAAACAGCGCAATTCAGAAGGCGGGCTGCGTCGATAACAAAAATGTTTATCGAATCGAAATAAGTTGGCTGCTTAGCGATCGAAACGAGCTGAAATGGCCTCGCCGTGTGCCGGCAGCCCCTCTGCGCTGGCAAAGGTGACCGCGGACGATGCCACGGATTGCAGGCCGGAACGGTCGTAGTCGATAAGTTGTTGGGCTCGCAAGAAACTGTGAACTCCCAAACCGGACGAGTACTTGGCCGCTTCCCCAGTTGGAAGGACGTGGGAGGATCCCGCGAGGTAATCTCCCAGGCTCACAGGCGAATACGAGCCCAAGAAAATTGCCCCAGCATTCGTGATGCGGCCAGCCACAACACTCGGATCCTCTGTGTGAATCTCAAGGTGCTCAGTGGCATATTCGTTCGCGAATCGGATTGAATCTTCTAGCGATTGGGTCAGCACCAACGCCGACTGCATGCCCCCGAGTGCGACAGCAACTCGCTCGCTGTGTTTGGTTGCCTCGACGATTTCGCCAAGCAGCTGGGAAACCCCCGCTACTAGATCGGCTGAATCAGTTACTAGAACTGCCGCCGCAGCCTCGTCATGCTCGGCCTGACTGACCAGATCGAAGGCGACCAACCGAGGATCAGCCGACCGATCTGCAACAATCAGAATTTCCGTGGTTCCCGCTTCAGCATCGATGCCGATTCGGCCCCTGAGAGCGCGCTTGGCGGCCGTCACAAAAATGTTGCCGGGGCCTGTAACCATCTTTACCGGGCTGAGCGCAGCAGAACCCTCAAATTCACCCAGGCCATAGGCGAAAGCAGCAATCGCTGCAGGACCGCCCATGGAGTAGACATCCGTGACCCCCAGCAACTTGGCTGTGGCTAGCACCGTGGGATGAGGCCGACCATCGAAGTCCGCCTGGGCTGGAGACGCGATCACGAGTCTCTTCACCCCAGCCACCTGCGCGGGCACCACGTTCATAACCACGCTGGATGGGTAAACCGCCTTTCCACCGGGCACGTAAAGACCAACAGAGTCCACTGGCTGCCAGCGCTGGTGAACTCGAGCGCCGTTTGCAAGTTCCACACTCGTGTTGAGCGGGAGATTTGCGGCGGATACCTTGCGAACCCGTTCGATCGAAGTTTCAATGGCTTCTCTAAGCTCGGGATCGAGTCGCTGGAGTGCCGCCTCTAGCTCTGCTTCGCTAACTTTTAGAGGTGTCGGGTCCACACCATCGCGCGCCTTGGTGACCTCAACCACCGCAGGCACTCCGCGTTTAGCCACATCGTCGAGTAATGACGCAACTGACTCCATGGCCTGGGCAACATCGATGGCTGCGCGAGGCACCAGAACATTCACCTGCTGGTCTGTGAAACCAGCCCGCAAATCCAGCGTGCGAATGTAGGAAGTCATCGGGGCCTTTCAAGGTTTGACACAATTGTAAAGTCTGAGATTTGAGCTCGTAGGCTTTAGCCGGACCCAACAGTGAGTAAGACGTGAAATTCGACATAAATCTAAACAGCACCGATGCCCTGCTCGACACCTTCCGCCGCCATGCGGCGGGGGTGGCGGTTATCACTACAACCTTCCGAGACCAACCTGTTGGCTTCACCGCCACCTCGATCACATCACTGGGTGCAAAACCGCCGCTGATTATGTTTAGCGTCGCAAAAGGGGCAAGTTCGTATGAGCCGATGCTTCACGCCGAGCACATCGCGCTGCACACCCTCGGGAAGCGGAATTTGGCCCTGGCTCAGCGGATGGCAGCCGACCACACTCAGCGCTTTGCAACCTCGGACTGGGAGCTTGGCCCCCATGGGGTGCCGGTTTTCCCTGCCGCGACCTCGGTTCTCATTGTCAAGATACGAGAGGTGATTGAGATTGAGTCGAATGCCGTCGTAATAGGAGAAGTCTTGACGGGTGCAACTGGCGAGGAGGATGAGGCTTTGCTGTATCAAAAGCGTGCCTACTACTTGCCGGGCGAGCGACTCTCAGAACCGAGGCAGTAAG
>JACCDQ011029614.1_pt1 | contig 14623 bp, 8 predicted proteins | sample 7446031 | NCBI WGS metagenome assembly JACCDQ01 (sample SAMN15323442, study PRJNA562643) | freshwater metagenome | isolation source: river surface water | place: USA:Blue River Watershed | collected 2017-08-17
GCGACAAGCAGTCAGATAATTAACCAGAGCAATCCAGTCGCACCGCTGCGCCTTCCATCAGCAAAGCTGTGCCGGCTTCCCAACGTACATGGAGAGCGCAAAAGATGATCAATGCAGAAGAAGGATTGCGCGGCTATGCGCGAATGATCAACCGGCTCGATTCGGCGGAACTTGAGCCGTTGCTGGCAAACGATTTCACTTATGAATCGCAAACGGTGATTACGCCGGTTTCATCGAAAGCGGCTTTTCTCGAGTACATCAACGAGAAGCTTGCGGCGATCCGAAACAGCGGCTCCAGAGTCTGGGCAGAAATGGGCTGGCTTGATTATGGCTTCCCCGGCCCCTGCGTCATTGTCGCCCAGGGAACCAAGGACAATCTTGTAGCGCTTGTGCTTGCAAAGATCCGGGATGATCAATTGCTCCGACTCGACATGTGCGTTGTTCCTCCTCCATCCTCCGCTCGACGCAGCGGCGAATACCCGGGTCTCGCCGCGAATTAAGACAACATCCGTTCCGGCGTAACCAGAATGCAGCCATCAATGTCACTTGATCCTGCAAAGTAAAAAATTTCCGTTCCGCTTCCAATGCTGGTTACAGCCGGAGCGACTGCCGATCTCCCACTGCCCTCGGCTCTCTTTTCTTTTTTTCCGTCTGTCGATTGCCATGAAGGACAGGTACCTGGCGCGGCCGGCTCGGCATTGCAAATAAATCAAGTTGGGACAGGCCCAACCGCCTGGCCGCTTTGATCGAAGGATTTGCTTCGCTCCGCGGTGCAGTCCACATTCGGGTTACTTGCAGGCAAACCTCTCTCGTTGTGGAATATAATTTTCATATTCATCGGCGTTGACGCTGCCAACCCACAGGCGACTACACGGCAGGAATACTGCCCACAAGTCGGCATCGGGTAAATTTCCGACGAGGTTCCGCCGGCATTTGCAAAGGGTGATCTGATCGATGAAAGTAATCCTGATACGGTGATGTATGCGGTACCGAAGTACAGCAAAATGGCTGCAGGTACCCCCGGACGTAATGTGTACAAGTCTGCTTGCCGGCGGACCCGATTCTCCGGCTGGAGCTCAGTAAATAATGAACAAAAAATCGCCGCTTGAAGTCAATGAGTATCAATCGGAATCGGCAGTCGGAACCAATGCCAGCCCGGCACGTTACCGTCTCGCCGTGCCGTCCGACGAGTTGTATGCCACCAACGCGCAGTGGCACCTTGGCTTCATCGGCAGCCACGGCTTCGCGCTGACGAAATCCGGCTCGGCCAAGACGGGATTGGAAGCCGTTTGGGCCGACTATCAAGGCGATGACGTTCATGTCGGCATCTGGGACGATGGCGTTCAGAAAAGCCATTGGGACCTCGAAAGCAATTACGACGAGAGCAAGCAGGTAACCATCAGCGGCACGCTGAATGACGGACAGCCGATGACAGCGGACGAAGGTCATGGCACGTCAGTTGCCGGCCTGATCGCAGGCGACAACAACGGTCAGGGAGGCGTTGGCATAGCGTTTGACTCGCATATCACTGCGATTCGGATTTTCGGCGGCGCCGACGACATCAATAATGCCTGGTCACGCTACCTGCAGACCCTGGACAGCCTTCGAAATTTTGATGTCACGAACCATAGCTATGGCGGCACCCCGGACTTCCACACGTATGGCGACGTCGCCAGATTCCAGGCTGCCGCCGTTTCAGGGCGTAATGGACTAGGCACAGTCAATGTGAAATCTGCCGGTAATGACAATATTGACGGCAATGGCGAGGCGCTCGATTCCTCGCGATTTACGGTCACGGTGGCAGCGCTCTCGAACACGCCAACAGCGAATGCTGCCTGGTATTCCACCTATGGTGCGCATGTACTTGTTTCCGCTCCGGCGGCATCAGTTACCACGGATTTGATGGGCAAATACGCAGGCTATGACGGCTTGCTCTCGGACGACTATACAAACCAGTTCGGCGGTACGTCGGCCGCCGGCCCGGTAACTGCCGGTGTCGTGTCGTTGATGCTCGACGCGAATGCCGGCCTGGGCTGGCGCGACGTTCAGAACATACTTGCGTATTCGGCGATTGGCGTGGGCAGTCTGTACAGTGGGGTCACCACCTATGAGAATTCACGCTGGAAGTGGAATGGCTCAACCGACTGGAACGGCGGCGGCCTGCATTACAGCGAGGATTATGGCTACGGCATGGTCAACGCGTTCAATGCGGTGAGAATGGCCGAGGCATGGGACATCTTCCACCCCGTCGCAGCCACCTCCGCCAATGAAACCACGGCTGCGACGTCAACGCTGACTGCCAACAAAACCATCGCAGACCTCTCGACCCTTGAATACAAGTTTAACGTCGCCGGCAACGTCACGCTTGAGCATGTCTCGCTGACATTGTCGCTGACCCATTCTTATTTCACGGATCTTCGCATCCGGCTTGTTTCCCCCGACGGGACCGTCATGTCGCTGTATGACGGGAGCTCCGGGACATCCAGCACCGCCGACAGACCACTCATCTTCACTTTCGGTGCTGACGGCTTCCGTGGCGAGCAAAGCGCCGGAACGTGGACTGTGCAAATCCAGGATGCTTCCAGGGGCGACAGCGGAACGCTGAACTCGGTCGCTTTTACCGGATACGGATCGACGACGACCACGGATGATGTCTACCACTACACGAGTGAGATGCTGAACGTGCTCACGCTCAGCGGACAGTCGGGGCGCGTTAATCTGGCGGACACCGACGGCGGCGCCGACTGGATCGACGCGTCGACCATGACGGGAGACCTGTCGCTGAAACTCGCCGGCGGCGAAAACTCGACAGTCGATGAGACCCGGTTCCTGACGATCGCCGCCGATACCATTATCGAAAACGCGATTGGCGGTGACGGCGCCGATCTTATCGTCGGCAATGCCGCAGGTAACGTGTTGTATGGCATGCGCGGCGATGACGATCTGCAAGGCGGCGACGGCTATGACATCGCCGGTTTCCGGGGCGATTATGCGTCGTACACGATCACCTCGCTTGAAGGCATAACCACCGTCATTGGCCTTGATGGCACCGACACGCTGACAGGCGTCGAGATGCTCCGCTTTGATGATGGCGACTACGCAGATCCCTCTGCACCGCCTGACCATGAGGCTCCGCTGCTTTCGTCCAGCACGCCCGCCGACGGCACAAGCGGCGTCGGCACAAATGCGAATCTCACATTCACCTTCAGCGAGACGATTGCTGCCGGTAGCGGAGCAGTGTCGATATGGGCTGGCAACGGCACGCTGTTCGAGAGCATTACGGTCACGTCGGCAATGATCAACGGCAGCACGCTGACGATCAACCCGGCCGGGACATTCGCGGCCGAAGCGGCTTATTACGTTACGATGGATGTCGGGGCGGTCGCCGACTTGTCTGGCAATCAGTTTTCCGGAATTAGCGATTCGTCGACGCTGGACTTCGTGACGGAATCGGCTTTCAACATCATTAATGGCGATAGCCGCGGCAACAAGCTCTACGGAACCACAGGCAACGATTCGATATCCGGCTTTGGCGGAAACGATGTATTAAACGGCCGGCTGGGCGCCGACAAGCTGGTCGGCGGCACAGGCAAAGACATATTCTTGTTCGATACTGCGCTGTCATTGGCCAATATCGATACGATTCAGGGGTTCAGCGTCGTTGACGACACGATTCAGCTGGAGAATGCGATTCTGACGAAGCTGACCGCCCGGGGAACGCTGTCGTCTGCAAATTTCCGTTCGGGCGTCGGCGTCACCGCGCAAGACGCAGACGACTATATTTTGTTCGACACAGCGACGGGCTCGGTTTCCTACGATGCCGACGGCAGCGCAGCAGGTGCCGCCGTCCAATTTGCCGCCATTGCCGACCTGGTGGGGACGATCACACGATCAGATTTCGTCGTGGTGTGACGCGGCTGACGCAAGAAAGGCTGAGGAACATCGGGTTCGCGACGCATGGCGACCGCGATTGCGAACCATGTCAACGTAGTCCGCAACGCCGCGCTGCGAGATTTTGCAACTGGCGTTTGACCGCAAGTAGTGGTTGCGAGGGTCGCCGCCGCTGACTCAGGCGTCTGTACCAATATCGCTCCGAGCTTCCGCTGGAGCATTTGAGCACCGTCGCAGGACGCGTGTGTCCAAATGAAAAACCCCGGATTTCCTTTGCGTTCAAAGAAAAATCCGGGGTTTCGTATTACTGGCGGAGACGGAGGGATTCGAACCCTCGATACAGGTTTAAGCCCATATGCTTCCTTAGCAGGGAAGTGCCTTCGACCTCTCGGCCACGTCTCCACACTTGCCGCCCGATTTAATTCCCCGAGCTGCAAAAACAGCGATTCTAGCTTTAGGCAAGAGATTGGTCAATCCGCAATCTTCACGAATCTGCCCGTCTCACCCTCATTTTGTCTTTACTGCCTGCTCGACCACGGACAGCGTATCGCCCTCCTCCAGTCCGTCCGGCGGGTTCAGCACCACACGGTCGTCCATGGCGACTCCGGAAAGTACCTCGATCTTCATGCCGAAGTCCTTGCCCAGCCCGACGGGCACCAGCCGCACCTTGCCGTTTTCCCCGACCAGCGCAACCCGCGGCCCCTCGCCGCGCAGCAGCAGCGCATTCACCGGCACGGTCAGCCCGCCGCGCTGGCTGAGCGGCATTTCGACCTGAACATATGAGCCGGGCAGCAGCTGCCCGTCTGCATTGTCGATGCCGACCTCGACCTGCAGGCTGCGGCTGGCCGGATCGATGGCCTTCGCGGTGCGCGTCACCGTTCCCCTGAACGACTGCCCGGCGAGCTCGGCCTGCGTGATGTTGACCTTCTGCCCTGCCTGCACGCCCTTCGCATAAGCCTGCGGCACATACACATAGGCGCGCAATGCACTCGTCTGCGTCAGCACGAACAGCGGCCTGGCCGCATTCGCATCGATCAGGTCGCCGACGTTGACGTTGCGCTTCGTGACCACGCCGTCGAACGGCGCAAGCACGCGCGTGAATGACAGCAGCTCGCGCAACCGCTGGATGTTCGCGTCGACGGAGGCCAGCGCCGCGGCCGACTGCTCATACGCGCTGCGGCGCTCGTCATATTCCTGCTGCGACACCGCGCGCTGCTCGAGCAGCCCTTTCCATCGCTCCATCGTGCTCTTCGCAAGGTTCAGCGACGACACCGACTGCTGCCGCGCCGCCACCGCCTGCGCCAGCTGCTGCTCGAGCTCGGGACTGCTGATCTCGGCCAGCAGCTCCCCCTTCCTGACGGGCGCGCCGATGTCATGGGTCCAGCGGGTCAGGTAGCCGCTGGCGCGCGCCGCAATCGGCGACTCGACCATGCCGAGCAAGGTGCCCGGCAGCGGCAGCGACTGGCTGCTGCCTGCCATCTCGGGATGAACGACCGTGACGGTGACGGCGGCATTTTTTTCGGTGCTCGCCGCCAGCGCCTTCGCCTGCGTGTGGTTGCGCCACAGCGAGAAGCCTCCGCCGGCCAGCAACAGCCCGAGGACGATCACGAATCCCGCCCGCATCCGCTGCCAGACGCGCACGCGGTTCACGCCGAGTCGCCCGGACGGATGGATGGCCAGCGAAGAATGGCGTTGCTGTGTCATGGCTCAGTTTCCTGCAGTGGAAAGCGCAGCGCTGCGCGCGCGGCGTGCGATGAATCGATGGACGGCCGCGAACACGACCGGCACGAAGAACAAGGTGGAGACGGTGGCGAAGATCAGGCCGCCGATCACGGCGCGGCCAAGCGGCGCATTCTGCTCGGCGCCCTCGCCGATCGACAGCGCCATCGGCAGCATGCCGATGATCATCGCGGAGGCCGTCATCAGCACTGGGCGAATCCGGGTCGCGCCGGCCTCCAGCGCAGCCGACAGCGGCGGCACGCCGGCATCCAGACGCTGCCGCGCGAATGACACCATCAGGATGCTGTTCGCGGTCGCCACGCCCATGGTCATGATCGCGCCGGTCAGCGCCGGCACGGACAGGTGGGTGCCGCTCAGGAACAGCATCCACGCAATGCCGGCCAGCGCTGCCGGCAGCGCGCTGACGATGATCAGCGGGTCGAGCCACGACTGGAAGTTCACGACGATCAGCAGGTAGACCAGCACGATCGCGCCGGCCAGCCCGAGCAGCAGCCCGATGTACGACGACTCCATCGTCTGCACCTGTCCGCGCAGCGTGATCTTCGCGCCCTTGCCGAGCTTCGGTTCAACTTCAGCGATCTGCTTCTTCAGCTCCTTCACGACGCTGCCCATGTCGCGACCCTGCACGCTGACGTAGATGTCAACCACATTGCCGATATCGTAGTGCGACACGACCGCCGGCTGCACCGCCGGTCGGGCAGTGACGAGGTTGCCGAGCAGCTGCGGCTGCCCGCCGCTGGGTGCTACCGGTGTACGCATCAGCGCCTCCATCGAACCCATCTGGTGCTGCGGCGTCTGTACGAGCACGTTGTAGACGACGCCGTTGGTCGGGTTCAGCCAGAACGACGGCGTCGTCTGGAAGCTGCCCGACAGCGATACCAGCACGTTCTGCGCGACGTTTGCCGCAGTCAGGTTCAGCTGCTGCACTGACGTACGGTCGATGTCGAGCGCCAGCGTCGGCTGGTTCATCCGCTGGTGCACATGCACGTCCACGGTGCCCGGGATCGCCTGCACCTTGCGCGCAAGCTGCTGTGCCAGCGCGAAGTTGCCCTTCAGGTCCTTGCCGGAGAACTGGATGTCGATCGCCGCCGGCGCGCCGAAATTCAGGATCTGCGACACGATGTCCGCCGGCTGGAAGTAGAACTCGGTGCCGGGGAAGCGTTTCGGCAGCTCGCGCCGCAGGTTGTCGATGTATTCAGCCGTCGGCCGGTGCCCCTCTTTCAGGGAGATCATGAACTCGGTATCAATCGCACCGAAGGTGCCGGCGTTGTTGTACGACAGGTTAATGCCGCTGATCGGGACACCGATGTTCGCGAGTACCGTGCCGAGCTCGGTGGCCGGAATCAGTTCGCGGACGACGCGCTCGGTCTGGTCGGCCACGCGCGCGGTCTCTTCAATGCGCGTGCCGGTGGGCGTGCGCGTGTGCATGCGGATCTGGCCTGCGTCGACGGCCGGGAAGAAATCTTCGCCGAGCCGGAAGAACAGACCGCAGGACAGCACGCAGAACGCAAGGAAGCCGAGCCCGAACGCGCGCCGACGCACCAGCAGCGCCGACAGCGCGGCGACATAGGTGCTGCGCATGCGCTCGAACGCGCGGTCGAAACGGTGATGGATGCCGCCGAACCAGCCGGTCGGCGCTTCGCCGCCGTGCTTCGCCGCCTGCTTCATCATCAGCATGGCCAGCGTCGGCACCAGCGTGCGCGACAGGAAGTAAGACGCAAGCATCGCGAACATCACCGCCTCGGCCAGCGGCACGAACAGGTAGCGCGCGACGCCGGTCAGGAAGAACATCGGCAGGAACACGATGCAGATGCACAGCGTCGATACCAGCGCCGGCACCGCAATCTCGCCGGCGCCGTCGGCGATGGCAGTCAGCAGGTCCTTGCCGAGATGCAGGTGACGCTCGATGTTCTCGATCGTCACCGTCGCATCATCGACCAGAATGCCGATCGCCAGCGTGAGCCCGCCGAGGGTCATCAGGTTGATGGTCTCGCCAAGGGCATTCAGCGCAAGGATGGACGACAGGATGGACAGCGGAATCGATACCGCGATGATCAGGGTACTGCGCCAGCTGCCGAGGAAGAGCAGGATCAGCGCGGCCGTCAGGCAGGAGGCAATCACGGCCTCATGCACGACGCTGCTGATCGCGGCTTTCACGAAGATTGACTGGTCGAACAGCAGCGACAGCTCGAGGTTGTCCGGCAGGCCTTTCGCGATCTCCGGCAGCTTCGCACGCACGCTGTCGACTACTTGCACGGTCGACGCGCCGCCGTTCTTCATCACTGACAGCAGCACGCCGCGCTGTCCGTTCTGCTTGACGATGTTCACCTGCGGCGAGAAGCCGTCGCGCACATGCGCGACTTCCTTCAGCCAGGTGACCGAGCCATTCACGCTGCGCACCGGCAGCTCGTTCATGCCGGCGATCGTGTCGGGCGAGCCGTTCAGCCGGACTGAATGCTCGAGCTCGCCAATCTTGGCGGTGCCGGACGGCAGGATCAGGTTCTGCGCGGAGATCGCATTGACGACATCGGTCGCGGTCAGCCCCTTGGCCAGCAGCGCCTGCGAATCGAGGTCGACCGATACCACGCGCGATTTGCCACCGTACGGGAATGGCACGGCGGCGCCGGGCAAGGTGATCAGCTGCGTGCGTACCTGTGTGAACGCGATGTCGTTCATCTGCTGTTCCGACAGCACGGAGCTCGACATGCCGACCTGCACCACCGGCACGCTGGACGCGGAATACGTGATGATCAGGGGCGGCGTGGTACCGGCGGGCAGCTGCCGCAGCTGGGTCTGGCTGACCGCCACCACCTGCGCCAGCGCCGTCTGGATATTCGCGGCCGGCTGGAAGAACAGCTTGACTACCGTGATGCCGGACATGGACTGCGACTCGATGTGCTCGATGTCGTTGACCGTGGTCGTCAGTGCACGCTCGGTGACGGAGGCGATCCGGTTGCCCATCTCGGCCGCAGGCAGACCGTTGTACTGCCAGACGATGCTGATGACGGGGATGCGAATCTCGGGAAGGATGTCGGTCGGCGTGGACCGCAGCGCAAAAGGCGTAGCCAGCAGGATCATCAGCGCCATCACGATATACGTGTACGGCCGCCGCAACGCGAGGTCAACTAACCACATGAGGATGTCCGGATTTTGTCAGCCGCCTGTCAGGGTCTCCTCCCGGCGGTCTTGGAAGTAATTCCGGAAGATTATGTCACGCGCTTCCGCAAAAAAATAAAGGCGGGGAACAGCTCCCCGCCTTGTATTTTGCAAAGCTGGCGACCGTCATGGATTAACGGTCGCCGCCGGCATCAGGCCTGCTCGAGGCCGAATGCCTTGTGCAGTGCGCGCACTGCCAGCTCCATGTACTTCTCGTCGATCAGCACCGAGATCTTGATCTCGGAGGTCGAGATCATCTGGATGTTGATGCCCTCTTCCGACAGCGTGCGGAACATCTGCGATGCGATGCCGACATGGCTGCGCATGCCGACGCCGACCACCGAGACCTTCGACACTTTCGCGTCGCCGATCACGCTGCCTGCGCCGAGCTTTTCCTTCACGCCGTCGTTGATCAGCTTCAGCGATTTTTCATAGTCGCCGCGCGGGACGGTGAAGGTGAAGTCCGTCTTGCCGTCGACCGACTGGTTCTGGATGATCATGTCGACTTCGACGTTCGCATCGGCGACCGGGCCGAGGATCTGGTACGCGATGCCGGGGCGATCCGGCACGCCCATCACAGTGATCTTGGCTTCGTCGCGGCTGAAGGCTATGCCGGTGATGGTGGCTTGTTCCATGTGGGTGTCTTCCTCAAACGAAATCAGGGTGCCGGAGCTCGCTTCTTCCTCCAGCGGCATCAGCGGGTCGGTCAGCGAGGACAGCACGCGCGTCGGTACGCGGTAGTTGCCGGCGAATTCGACCGAGCGGATCTGCAGCACTTTCGAACCGAGCGACGCCATCTCGAGCATTTCCTCGAAGGTGACCGTCTTCAGGCGGCGCGCATCGGAGACAACGCGCGGGTCGGTCGTATAGACGCCGTCGACGTCGGTGTAGATCAGGCATTCGGCCGCCTTCAGCGCTGCGGCGACTGCCACGGCCGAGGTGTCGGAACCGCCACGGCCGAGCGTGGTGATGTTGCCGTCGCCGTCAATGCCCTGGAAGCCGGTGATGATCACGACGCGGCCGGCGTCGAGGTCCTTGCGCACCCGGGCGTCGTCGATCGACTGGATGCGCGCCTTGGTGTACGCATTGTCGGTGAGGACCGGTACCTGCCAGCCGGTATAGGACACGGCGTCCTTGCCGATGGCCTGCAGCGCAATTGCCAGCAGCGCGACGGACGCCTGCTCACCGGTCGAGGCCAGCATGTCGAGTTCGCGCGGATCCGGCGTACCGGTAATTTCCTTCGCGAGTCCGAGCAGTCGGTTGGTTTCGCCGGACATTGCCGAAGGCACGACGACGATCTGGTGGCCGGCGTCATGCCATTTGGCGACGCGGCGCGCGACGTTCTTGATGCGCTCGGTGGAGCCCATCGAGGTGCCGCCATACTTGTGAACAATCAAGGCCATGTTGGACGGGTCTTTGTTTTGAAACAAACCGGGCATTTTACATGCTGCAACGCGGAAAGCCAATCGGCCGCACCGCCCTTCAACGCCTGCCGCGATCGACGGGCCGCTTCATTGAAAATGGCTTTGCCAGCCGAGCAAGATGCCGTCGTCCGCCGACGTCCGCGCGTCCTTGCCGACGCCGGCGGCAAACACCAGCGCATCGTCCAGGTACACCAGCGGCAGCCACGGGCGCAGCTGCGCGGCCACGCCCGCCTCCTGGTACAGGTTTTTCAGCGAGCGGGAGGGCCGCTGCAGGTCGGGCGTCAGGCGTTCGCCGCCGCTGCGCGGCCGCAGGCTGAGCATGCCCTGCCGCAGGCGGTCGGCCGGAATGCCGCCGGCGCCGGCCGCGAATGACAGCGCCCCCCGCCACTCGGGCACGTCGATGCACGGCTCGCCCTGCCAGCGCAAGGTGACATCGCCGGCGGGTGGCGATCCCGCAGCCGCCGGCAATGCGACCAGCCGTCCGTGTTGCCGCTGCAGGTTCAGCCCGCACAACGCCAGCGACGGATGGGCGTCGCCAGCCGCGGTGACGGCCTGGGCGCGCAGCTGCGCAAGCTGCGCCTCGCTGGGCGGCCGCTGCGCTCCTTCCCTGTCCAGCCAGTGGCGCAGCAGATTGTCGGCGCGCTCAGCAGAAAGGCAGGCAACCTGCTCAAGCTTCAGCGCATGGCCGGCCGCACAACGTTCAAGGTCGATGGCCGCGAGGTCGTCGAGCAATCGCTGCGCCGCCTGCCAGTGCCGGCTGCTGCGTGCAATCGCACCGGCGGCCCCGGGGAAATGGGCTTCAAGCGGTGGAAAGATCGCGTGCCGGATCGCGTTGCGACGATAGCGGGTATCGGCATTCGATTCGTCAACGATGTGCGCCACGCCGAGCGCGTCCGCAGCCTGCTCGAGCTCGCTGCGGCGGCAGTCGAGCAGCGGCCGGCCGAGCAGCACGCCTTCGCCGAGCAAGGCATGCGCATCATCGACACCGGCCATGCCGGACAGTCCGCGCAGGCCGGCGCCGCGAAACAGCTGCAGCAGCACGGTCTCGGCCTGGTCGTCCTGATGATGCGCGGTCAGCAGCAGCGACACGCCATGTCTGCTGCACAGCTCGCCGAGCGCGCGATAGCGCGCCAGCCGCGCCGCCTGCTCGACGCCGTGCTCGCCGACGTCCGGCAGCGCGACCCGCACCGCCTCGAAGCGCACGCCGAGCGTGGCCGCCTCGCGCGCGCAATGCGCGAGCCAGGCGTCGGCGTTCGGGCTGAGCCCGTGGTGCACATGGAAGGCAAACGGCCGGCGGCCGCTGCGCCGGCCATGGTCGGCCAGCAGCCGCAGCAACAGCGCCGAGTCGAGCCCGCCGCTGTAGGCCAGCGCCATCGCGCCGCCCGAAACGACAACGCGCGCCAGAATTGCTTCCAGCGCGCGTTCGAATCGAGCAGCGACGGCAGTGGCAGCCGTGTTCGTGGCAGCCTTATTCGGACTGGGAGATTTCCTTGAATTTCCCATAGCTCATCAGCTTCTCATGGCGAGCGGCGAGCAGGTCCTTGGTCTTCACGCCCTGGAACTGGCGCAGCGTGTCAGCCAGCGCGCGCTTGAGCAGCACCGCCATCTGCTTCGGATCGCGATGCGCGCCGCCGAGCGGCTCGTTGACGATCTTGTCGACCAGGTTCAGCGCCTTCAGGCGATGCGCGGTCAGGCCCAGCGCCTCGGCCGCGTCAGACGCGCGCTCGGCGGTCTTCCAGAGGATGGATGCGCAGCCTTCCGGCGAGATCACCGAGTAGGTCGAGTACTGCAGCATCAGCACCGCGTCGCCGACGGCAATCGCCAGCGCGCCGCCGGAGCCGCCTTCGCCGATGATGGTCGCGATGATCGGCACCTTCAGTTCGGCCATCGCGTACAGGTTGTGGCCGATCGCTTCCGACTGGCCGCGCTCTTCCGCATCGATGCCCGGGAAGGCGCCCGGCGTATCGACAAAGGTGAACACCGGCAGGTTGAACTTCTCGGCCACCTTCATCAGGCGCAGCGCCTTGCGGTAGCCCTCGGGCTTGGACATGCCGAAGTTGCGCAGCGCGCGCTCCTTGGTGTCGCGGCCCTTCTGGTGACCGATGACCATGCAGGCCTGGCCGTTGAAGCGCGCGAGGCCGCCGACGATGGACTGGTCGTCCGCATAGCTGCGGTCGCCGTGCAGTTCATGGAAATCGGTAAAGATCTCGCTGACATAGTCGAGCGTGTACGGACGCTGCGGATGGCGCGCGATCTGCGATACCTGCCACGGGGTCAGCTTCGCGTAGATGTCCTTCGTGAGTTGCTGGCTCTTTTGCGACAGGCGGTCGATTTCTTCGCTGATGTCGACGGCAGAATCTTCCTGCACGAAGCGCAGTTCCTCGATCTTGGCCTCGAGTTCTGCGATCGGTTGCTCAAAGTTGAGGAAGGTGGTTTTGCTCACGGTAACTCCTTGTTGTCCTGGCAACCCGGCGGCACAGTGACTTGCGCCGGGATGCTATCAATCTTGCATCAGGAAAATCAATATTCTACAGGCACCGGGTCCAGCGAGCGCCACAGATACCAGGTGGCGACCGTGCGCCAGGGCTCCCAGTTCGCGGACACCTCGCGCGCATCGCTGCGCGACACCGGCTCCCCCGAAAAATAATTGATGCTGATGCCACGCAGCAGGCCGACGTCGTCCAGCGGCAGCACGTTCGGCCTTAACAAATTAAAAATCAGGAACATTTCGGCAGTCCAGCGGCCGATGCCGCGGATCTGCACCAGTTCGGCGATCACTTCTTCGTCGTCCATCGACGACCAGTCCTTCGCATGCACGCTGCCATCGCGAAAATGCAGCGCGAGGTCGCTCAGGTACTCGGCCTTGCGCTTGGACAGCCCGCAGCCAGCCAGCTTGTCGAGGCTGAGCTTCTGCATCGCCGCCGGCGTCATGCGCGGGCAGGCGGCCAGCAGGCGTTCCCAGACCGACTGTGCGGCTTTCACCGAAATCTGCTGCCCGACGATCGAGCGTGCCAGCGTCACGAACGGTTCCCCGCGGCCGACCAGTTGCAGGTCGCCGAATTGCGGGATGAGGCGACGCATGATGCGGTCGCGCTTCATCAGTTCCGCTTTCGCTTCTTCCCAATAGAAAGGCACGAGGGGCTCGATCGGTGTCGTCATTGCGCGTCAGGCCCTGCGCCACTCGGTGACGCCGCCCGGCTTGTCCTCGAGCACGACGCCCTTGCCAAGCAGGTCGGCGCGGATGCGGTCGGCCTCGGCGAAGTTCTTGTCCTTCTTCGCCTGCGCGCGCGCCGCGATCTGCGCGGCCACGTCGGTATCGGCCAGCCCGTCGGGCGCCCCGCCATGCAGAAAGGCCTGCGGCTCGCGGCCCAGCAGGCCGAGCAGGCCGGCCAGCCCTTGCAGCTGCCGCGCCAGCGCCGGCGAATGCGTGCGGTTCACTTCGGTCGCCAGGTCGAACAGCACGGACAGCGCGATCGGCGTATTGAAGTCGTCGTTCATCGCGTCGGCGAAGCGCTGCGCGTGGGCGTCGTTGCGGTCCAGCGGCTGTCCGTCCGGCGCGGTTTCCTTCAGCGCGGTATACAGGCGGGTGAGCGCGGTGCGCGCATCGTCGAGATGGGCGTCCGAATAATTCAGCGGGCTGCGATAGTGCGCGCGCAGGATGAAGAAGCGCACGACCTCGGCGTCATACTTCTTCAGGACTTCGCGGATCGTGAAGAAGTTGCCGAGCGACTTGGACATCTTCTCGTCGTCGACGCGCACGAAACCGTTGTGCATCCAGGTGTTGACGAAGCGGCGGCCGCTTGCGCCCTCGGACTGCGCGATCTCGTTCTCATGATGCGGGAACTGCAGGTCCTGCCCGCCGCCGTGAATGTCGAACTGCTCGCCGAGCAGGTCGCAGGCCATCGCCGAGCACTCGATGTGCCAGCCCGGGCGGCCGCTGCCCCACTTCGATGCCCATTTCACTTCGTCCGGCTCGGATTCGCGCGACGACTTCCACAGCACGAAGTCGAGCGGGTCGCGCTTCGCGCTGGCGACTTCGACGCGCTCGCCGGCGCGCAGGTCGTCGAGCGACTTGCCGGACAGCTTGCCGTAGCCGGGGAAATCACGCACCGAGTAATTGACGTCGCCGTCGGCCGCCTGATAGGCGAGGCCATTGGCTTCCAGCTTGCCGATCAGCGACAGCATCTGCGGCACATAGGCCGTCGCGCGCGGCTCATGGTCGGGCGGCTGCACGCCGAGCGCGGCGGCGTCTTCATTCATCGCCGCAATGAAGCGGCCGGTCAGGGCCGAGATCGGCTCGCCGTTCTCGACGGCGCGCCGGATGATCTTGTCGTCGATGTCGGTGATGTTGCGCACGTAGGTGACGCCATAGCCGCTGGCACGCAGCCAGCGTTGCACCATGTCGAACACCA
>JACCDQ011433253.1_pt1 | contig 14619 bp, 9 predicted proteins | sample 7446031 | NCBI WGS metagenome assembly JACCDQ01 (sample SAMN15323442, study PRJNA562643) | freshwater metagenome | isolation source: river surface water | place: USA:Blue River Watershed | collected 2017-08-17
AGAGTCGTTTCTGTTTTAATACAAAAATTCGATAACAAAGACCTTGAAAACGAGTTATACAAAGACCATTATTTTCTACCTATTTGTTAAATTATCTATTCAGTCTTTTCCAATCCATAATGCCAAAACTTTCTATTGACGATAAATTTATTGACTTCTCTGACTACGGACGACCTATTGCTAGTTTTCTTGCCCTTCATTTATCAAGGTTAAAAGTAAATGCTATCCAAGTAACTTTTACTTTCTTTTTGGCTGGTATTGCTTGTGTCTTTTGTATTCTTACACATCATTTTGTGTTGGCTGCTTTATTTTTAATGTTAAAAAATATTTTAGATGCTGTGGATGGTGAAATCGCAAGAATCACGAAACACCCTTCTATCATTGGTCGATATTTAGATTCTATTTTCGATTTTATCATTAATCTGCTTATTCTACTAAGTATTCTCAGTATAGAAAGTTCGTCAAAGCTTACTTTTTTACTTGCCTTTTTTGGGATTGAATTTCAATGTTCTATTTATAACTATTATTATGTAATTTTGAGGAGACGCTTGAACAATGATGAGACAAGTCGTATTCTTGAATTTAGGAAGCCAATCAGCTATCATTACGAAAATCAGAAAATAGCTAATGTTTTACATGCCACATTTTTGTGTTTATATGTAGTCTTCGATGCTTTGGTTTTAGTATTAGACAAGCCTGCTCTTTTTGTAAAGCAATTCCCAAAATGGTTTATGAGTTTACTCTCTTTCTTGGGACTAGGCTTTCAGTTATTCATCATTTGTAGTTTACTTTGCTTAAGATTAACCGAAATGATATTGCCTTTCTTTGCTTGGTACAGTATTTTTGGTTTATTTGTAATTTTAATCAGAAAATTACTTGTGAAGTAAACGTAATACCTTTATTTCCTCAAAAGATGAATTTAACCTCGGAGTTAGGGAAAACTGAATATTGGTTTATCGCTATATTTTTTATTTTGTATTTAATTTATTTGGGTCGGGTTTTTTGGATAGCAAGAAGACTAAAAACCACAGCACGCTCAAGTATTTTGAAATTCTTTCTAAGAACCATCTATTTTGGTTTAATGTTGCTAGCTTTGTTAAATCCATCTTTTGGAGAATTGAACGAAGCCATAAAAGCAGAAAGTAGAGAAATATTTTTTCTGGTAGATGTTTCAAAATCAATGGACGCTACAGATATTCAGCCCAGTAGAATTGAAAAAGCCAAGTTTGAGATTAACAGAGTAATTAATCAATTTCCGAATGATAGAATTGGTATTATTGTGTTTTCAGACGAAGCTATTTTATTATCGCCACTTACTTTTGATAGAAATGCTATCAGTTTGTTTGTTCCGAAAATCAATACTAATTTGTTAACTGGCGGAGGTTCACAAATCAATCCTGCACTTGAATTAGCGTATAATCGCTTCCAAAAATCTAAATCAAAAAATAAATCAAAAGTAATTGTCTTGATAAGTGATGGTGAATTTGCAGATGAATACGACAGAAATATCGTTGGGCAAATCAAGCAAAATGGTATCAATTTCTTCGCTGTGGGTATCGGAACACCTGAAGGTTCATCAATCAAAGAAGAAAATACCTTTAAAAAAGACAGTGAAGGAAATGTTGTTATCACCAAATTAGATAACATTTTATTGAAGAAAGTAACGAACGAAGCCAAAGGTAAATACTTAGAAATTAGCAATATATCCAATAGTTTGACGGAGTTAATTACCGAAATAAATCAAATTACAAGTACAATTTCCAGTAATCAGCAAATTAATGTTGCCGTAAATAAATATTTTTATTTTCTAATCATTGCATTATTTTTGCTCGGAATTGATGTTTTTTTCACGGTACGAACTTTCCAATTATAGTGTTGGAGTAGCGTATTTTAAAAATCAAATAACAAAAAATTTTATATTATTGATAAATTTTAATTTGTCGGATTTTAAAAATCACTAAATATTAATCAACTTTGTTAAATCAATTTGTCTTATATATTTTTCTTTGGATACTTGATAATGGCTCTTTTTCAAAAGTAAACAATAGAAATCGAGCAAAAATCGAGGCATTAATTGCATTCAGGAAAGGTAATTATCGTGAAGCGGCAAACCAGTATCTTATTTTATCAAAACAATCTGTTTTTACACCTCCAGAAGTATCTTTAAATTATGCACATGCTCTTTTTGAGGCCAAAGACACGCTTGCTGCCCGCCAAATATATGCTCGATTAAGTGGACTAAAAGAAGCTAAATTAACTTCAACTACTTTAGTACAATTGGGTTTAATATTTTGTAATCAGCAAGACACCGCTAAAGCATTGACACTTTTCAAGCAAGCTTTAGTGATGATGCCCGAAAACAATATCGCTAGGTTTAATTATGAATTATTGAAAAGGAAATTCAAACCTAAGCAAGAGCCACCTAAACCGCCGCCGCCCAGCAGTCAAAAAACGCCTCCTAAACCTCCTCCTCAGGAAAATGCTGAAGTAGCAAAAAATGAAAACCAACAAGAGTTACTTAAAACATTAAAAAACTATGGCTTAACAGTTGACAAAGCCAAAACCATATTGGACGCTATGAAAAATAGTGAAATCCAATATATTCAGCAACGTCAAAAAGTCACCAAAAACCCTAATAAAACAATAACAAAGCAAAACTGGTAAGAACCGCATTTATGAATACACAGGAAGTTTATATCATTTCGGCAGTTAGAACGCCGATTGGAAGTTTCGGAGGAGCATTATCTAGCCTATCGGCTACTCAATTAGGAAGTATCGCTATCAAAGCGGCTGTTGAAAAGGCAAATATCAAGCCTGAAAGTGTAGAAGAAGTATTAATGGGCAATGTTGTTTCTGCCAATTTAGGGCAAGCTCCTGCTCGCCAAGCAGCTTTGGGTGCTGGTTTATCACCTCAAGCAAAATGTACAACAATCAATAAAGTTTGTGCTTCGGGAACAAAAGCAATTATGTTGGCGGCTCAAAGCATTATGCTTGGGATTTCGGATATTGTAGTAGCGGGCGGAATGGAAAGCATGTCGAATGCCCCATTTTATGTTCCGAATGCAAGATTCGGTTATAAATATGGTTCATCAACTATTGTTGACGGATTAGAAAAAGATGGTTTAACAGATGTTTATGAAAACTGTTCAATGGGCTTTTTTGCTGATAGAACCGCTCGCAAATACGGAATTAGCCGTGAAGCACAAGATAGTTATGCCATTGATTCTTACAAACGTGCTGCCGCAGCAGCTGAAAGTGGCTCATTTGCAGGCGAAATTGTTCCAGTAGAAGTAAAAACCAAACAAGGAAGTATTCTTGTTACTGAAGATGAGGAATTCAAAAAAGTAAAATTTGAGAAAATTCCAGATTTAAAACCAGCTTTTGAAAAAAGAGGAACTGTTACTGCTGCAAGTTCATCAAACCTAAGTGATGGTGCATCTGCTTTAGTATTAATGTCTAAAAAGAAAGCTGATAAATTAGGTTTATTGCCAATCGCCAAAATTATTGGTATGGCAGATGCTGAACAAGAACCAGAATTCTTTACAACAACGCCAACAGTAGCTTTGCCAAAAGCAATCAAAATGGCTAATTTAATCAAAGAAGAAATTGATTATTATGAAGTAAACGAAGCATTTGCTGTTGTACCTTTGGCTTTTGAAAAAATATTGGATATTCCACATAAAAAAGTAAATGTACACGGTGGTGCAGTAGCTTTAGGGCATCCACTAGGAGCATCCGGAGCTAGAATTGTTACTTCTTTAATTTATATTTTAAAACAAAAAGGAGCAAGATACGGAGCCGCTGGTATTTGTAATGGTGGCGGAGGAGCATCTGCTATTGTGATTGAAAGGATGTAATCTCTGAAAGTTTGTGATAATTTTGCAGAAATTATTTCACAAAACAGCATTAAACAAGCGTGATTAAAATCGCAAAACAACATAATGAACGTAATTAAAAACACAAATTTTAATTTTCCGAACCAAACTAATTTTTACAAAGGAAAAGTACGTGATGTATATTCTTTTGAAAATCTTTTGGTGATGGTTGCCTCTGACAGAATTTCAGCATTTGACGTAGTTTTACCTAGAGCAATTCCATTTAAAGGACAAGTTTTAAATCAAATTGCTGAACACTTTCTGAATGCAACCAGAGATGTTGTTCCTAACTGGCTTGTTGCTACTCCAGACCCTAATGTAAGTGTTGGTTTAAAATGCGAAACATATCCTGTAGAAATGGTTGTAAGAGGCTATTTGGCGGGTCATGCTTGGCGTACTTATAAATCTGGCTTACGCACTTTATGTGGAGTAACTTTACCAGAAGGTTTGAAGGAAAATGACAAATTGCCTACGCCAATTATTACGCCAACTACCAAAGCACACGAAGGCCACGATGAAGATATTTCAAGAGAGGAAATCCTTGCAAAGGGATTAGTCTCTGAAGCAGAATATGTTCAACTAGAGCAATACACATTGGCACTTTTTGCAAAAGGTACTGAAATGGCTGCTGAACAAGGTTTGATTTTAGTAGATACAAAATACGAATTTGGTAATAAAGACGGGCAAATCACTTTGATTGATGAAATCCATACGCCAGATTCTTCTCGCTATTTTTATGCTGATGGATACCAAGAACGCCAAAACAATAATGAATCACAAAAACAACTTTCAAAAGAATTTGTTCGTGAATGGTTAATTGCAAATGGTTTTCAAGGTAAAGACGGACAAGTTATTCCTGAAATGACAGACGAGTGGGTTAATCAAGTTTCTGAACGTTATATCGAGCTTTTTGAACAAGTAACAGGCAAAAAGTTTGTGAAAGATAATTCAGAAAACATACTGGCTAGAGTTGAAGAAAACGTAAACAGTTATTTAAAGTCTTTGTAGGAAGTAAAACAAGAAATTACAACAATTTATGGAATTTAAGGTAGAAAAAAACGAGCAGTACGCTCTTATCGAACTTAAAGAAACTGCCTTAACGCAGGAAAATCACGCTGATTTAGAAAAAATAATTCGCCAGCTTTTCAGAGAAGGTTATGGTAATATTATTATTGAATTTAATACTATTACTGAATTAGACGGACATGGTATTTCAATAATTCGTAAAGCCAATAAAATTTGTTTGAACGAATTAGGACTATTAATTATCGTTACCAAAAATCAAGAAATTATCGACCAGTTAGATGCTGCAAAAATTGAAGAATTGACAGTAATGCCAACCGTTCAAGAAGCAATTGATGCTGTTTATTTGAATGAATTGGAAAACGATTTCCAATCAGACGAAGATGATGAATACGACCACGGCGAATACAGCGAAGGCGGTTCTGATGATGATTATTAATATTAAGGAGAGGTCAGTTCTAAAACTGACCTCTCTTATAACAAATCAATATTTTTAGTTGTTAGACTGATATTGATTTAAAACTATACAATCCATAAACAATCTTGAGTTTTCAGCTAACCATCCTAGGTACGGGTTCTGCCACACCCGTTTTAACGAGAAACCCTACGGCTCATCATCTACAGATTGAGCAGGAAGGCTATTTGATAGATTGTGGAGAAGGCACGCAAAGTCAATTACTTCATTATAAAATCAGGACAACAAAACTCAAGTATATTTTCATTACACACCTTCACGGCGACCATTTTTTTGGTTTAATCGGGCTTTTATCTACTTTAAATATGCACCGAAGAATCGAAGATTTATGGATTTTTGCGCCAAAAGGACTCGCCGAAATTATCACAATTCAATTAAAATATGCTGATACTCGGCTGAATTTTAAAATACATTGTACAGGAACACGAACCGAAAAGAGCTATCTACTTTTTGAAAACGAAAATGTGACTATCACGACAATTCCGCTGATTCACAGAGTACCTTGTTGTGGTTTTTTGTTCAGAGAAAAAAGTAAGAAAAGAAAAATCGTAAAAAACACGAAGCCTGCTGATTTGACTTTTGAAGAAATCAAAATGTTAAAAGATGGAGTAGACATCATTAATGCGGATGGTTCTGTGAAGTATAAAAACGAAAATTATACTACTCCTTCTTTAAAAAGTTGTAGTTATGCTTTTTGTTCTGATACGCTTTTTAATGAATCGGTTATTGATATTGTAAAAAATGTCGATTTGCTATATCATGAGGCAACTTTTCTGGATGAATTATTACCAAGAGCTACGCAGACAAATCATTCTACCACCAAACAAGCTGCCTTAATTGCCAAAAAAGCAAAGGTAGGCAAGCTTATTATTGGGCATTATTCTTCAAGATACAAAGAGTTAGAAACTCATTTGGCTGAAGCTCGTGAAGTATTTATGAATTCTTATTTAGCCATTGAAGGCGAAACGCATAAAATTCGAGACATCAAAGTTTAATTCATCGAATTAAGTTGACCCAACCTTTGAACTCCCGTTTAGTGAATTTCAATAAATAATAATATTCCGCAGAAGCATACTCGCCACCAGTCCATCTAAAATTCCTATCTTTCGATTCATAGACCATCCCGCCCCAACGGTCGAAAATTTGGATAAACTCAAATTTTTCAAAGCAGTTATTTTCTGGCAAATCAGTTAGCGTAAAGTACTCGTTCTTTCCATCGCCATTAGGCGTAAATACATTTACAGGCTTAAAGGCATCATAACTTACCAACTTACTTTTTAGCACAACATTTACGGAAACAGTATCAAATCTATTCGGACTACAAGAATTATCTTCTGTAATAAAATCAATTACATAATTAGCTTGGTCTTTTCCATCAAGTAAGCTACAATCTACTTTCCATGAAAAAGGATTTATAATTTTAGCCACACCATTTTTATCTGTCCAAACTGCTCCTACTTTAGCCAAATCAAAACCTTTTCCTAAAGCATATAATTTTATTGGGTCGGCGTCTGGGTCTTGTGCAGTAACATCAAAATTAATTGATTGAACCTCCGTCCCATCTAAGATGATTTCTATTTCATTCTTCGCCAAAGAAGTCAATACGTTCGGTGCAAGGCTAGGAATGGGCAAAGCCTTTAAATTAACCGAAATACTATCTCTTAAATTTCTGTTACAACGAGTGTCAGTAATGAAAAAATCTACGATATAATCATTACTCCTGACGGCATTACAATTCGGTGTCCAAGTAAAAGGTGAACTGACTGTTCCTAATCCTGTTACAGAGCCAAAGTTCATACCAATATCCGCAAGGTCAAATCCTCTACCTTTGGCTGTAATCGTGATATTATCATTGTCTATATCTTTCCCAAACAGATTAAATTTCAATTGTTGGTTAATGATTACTTCTCCTTTTCTATTTTGTAAATCAGTTGAAATATTGGGGCGATTATTCAAATCGGGTTCAACAATTACCTTTACTCTTAAAGTACTTACCATCGGTTGCGGACAACCATTATCCGAAGCAATCAAAACAAATATTAATGGTTTTCCATCAAAACTAGCTGTACAGGCATCAAAGCATAATTCAGCTCTGAGCGTATCTTTATAAGTATTTGTACGAGTTGAAGTTGGAGTAAGCGTATAAGAACCTGTAAAATTATTGGGAAGAATTTTTAAGTTGAGTTCTTGATTTGGGTCTAAATCTGTCACTAAAAAACTTAAACATTTTTGTTGATTAGCCTTAATTGTTATAGTTTGATTGGTATCATAAAAGTCTGTTTTACCTTTTTCTCTTAGAAAACTTAGCGGTGCATTATTGGTTGGGCAATCAATTACTTTCAATTGAAAATCCCTTCTCACCTCTCCTATTTTCTTGCCATTTCTAAATTCTTCAGTTAACACACAAAAAACATACAAGCCTAAAAGGTCTGTCGTTACTGAAAGTTGACCAGTTCGGGGATTTACACTTAAAGGTTTAGGACCGGGAATCACATTATTGATACCATAACCTGTTTGCCATCGAACAAGTGGATAGTTACTACTACCAACTGCGAAATCTGGCTTGGGGTTTTGTGTGTTAGAAAAACCATTTAATGGAGTCACTAAACTATAAACCAAACTATCTTTATCGGCATCTGTTGCACCAAAATCAAATACAAACGGACGACCACGGCAAATATAATCGCCAGTAAGTTTACCAAATATTGGAGAAGAATTTTCGAATGTTTTTCCATCTTTTATTAAGGCAGGAAATGCCAAATAAAATACTGAACCAGCCGCTTCTGGGTTTTGAATATTAGTAATGATATTATTTCTACAGCATCGTTCCCATACAAAATAATAACCATCTGGATCCGTAAAATTGTCTGGGAGTAAGTAAATGTAGCCGCTGTAACGAATCAATCTAGTTCTTACAGAATTATTCTGAACACAATTCGGATTAGAAAAACCAATCAAACTATCACTAATTATTGGTAAAGTAGCTACTCCTTGATATACATTATCCCTTTTTCTATACAAAACCAAAGAGACAGTTGGGTCTTTAGCTCCAACATTACCATTAATATCATCAAAATATAAATTAAGGCTTAAGCGGTGAGTAGCATTAGGTTGATTTTTCACTACTTGTAATTCAATCTCACCGCCAACAATATGCGTAGCATTGGCTTGTAACATTGAAAATAGCAATAAGAACAAAGAGAGTAAAGTTTTTTTCATACAGTTAAAACAGGAGGTTTTACAAATTATTGATTGACAAACTTACTTTACGATATTATTGACAAAACAAAAGGGATAAAGGTTGTTTATATGTACTCAAAATTAATAATCTAAATACTTCAAAATCTTATTTTCATTATTGTCCTTAAAACGAAATTTATTTAAAGAAATGTATCTAAAAACATCAAATAAGTAAAAGGTTTGTAATGAGTTCAATAAGTTATCAATGTAGTCTAAAAAATTGAATATCTTTACCAAGTTAATCACAAATTGATTCTAATTAACACTATAGAATTAATAGGCTAGTATCCAAGCATTTACATCGTATAAATATAAAAATAAGCTCTTTAATCGTTGCTTTTTAGAATTTTTACAGCTAAATGAATAAAAATGAGATTTTTTTCATAAAAAACTTATAAATTAATTAAAATTGAAATTTTCAATATTTTACCATTAATTTTAAAGTAAGATTTATTATAAAATTGCAAAATCATTAAAAACTAGTCTAAAAAAAGTCGTTTTTCGCAAAAAAAATATTCATATTCAGCAAATAATGTTTTTGGACGATATCTTTAAAAATTGCATCTAACTAAGATAAAATTTTACGAATTCTTGAAATTATATCATTCAGATGATTATTCGGCAAAATGCTATTTTTTCCAAAGAATTTCTTGTATATCTTTGTAATAACAAAACAGAAAGCAATACATTCTTCATTTTTCATAAAATTGAAGTGAAAGAAAATCCTACTTCAATTTTATTATTTTCATTTTATACTGTATTTCTCTGACAATTTTCCAATATTATAGTAAAACAATTGCCACTAACATAATCTCAAGTTCTCTGTTAGTAAATTTAAAAACAGACCCATTACCATGACTAATTTCGACAATAAAGGTTTGTACCGTAAAGAATTCGAGCATGATGCTTGTGGAATCGGCTTCGTAGCGAACATGAAAGGACGTAAGTCTCATAAAGTAGTTGCGGATGCAATTCAGATGCTCATTCGTATGGATCACCGTGGTGCGTGCGGCTGTGACCCTAATTCAGGTGACGGTGCAGGAATTTTATTACAAATTCCTCACGAATTCTTTTTGGAAGAATGTACTAATTTAGGTATCGACTTACCTGCTGCTCAGGAATACGGAGTAGGTATGACTTTCTTTCCAAAGGATAAAACAATTCGTGAAGAATGTAAGGAGATTATTACCCGAAAGGCCAAGCGCTTAGGCTTAGAAATTTTGGGATATCGTGTAGTTCCATGTGATAATTCTGAAATTCTAGGTGCTGAATCTGGAAATACAGAACCACAGATGGAACAATTATTCATCAAGCGTCCGGCTAGCATCACAGATGAAATGGCGTTTGAAAGAAAATTGTACGTTTTCCGTCAATACACAGCTCGTATTATCAACGAAACAGTCAAAGGTTTAGACAATAAATTTTACTTTGCCTCTCTGTCTGCTCATACCATCATTTACAAAGGTATGTTAACGACAATGCAAGTTCCGGGATATTTTGATGATTTAAAACGTGAAGAATTTACTTCTGCTTTGGCAATTGTTCACTCTCGTTTCTCTACAAATACTTTCCCTGAATGGAAATTGGCACAACCATTCCGTTTTATTGGTCACAATGGTGAAATCAACACTGTGAAAGGTAATGCGGCTTGGATGCAAGCTCAGTCTGCTTTGTTCGAATCTGAGTACTTCACTAAGGAAGAAATGGAGATGATTTTACCAATTTGTCAGTTAGGTCAGTCCGACTCTGCCATTTTGGATAATGCCATCGAATTATTGTACATGAGTGGTCGTTCGCTTCCACATGTAATGATGATGTTGATTCCTGAAGCTTGGGACGGTAACGAGCAAATGGAGCAATACAAAAAAGATTTTTACGAATACCACGCAGCCATGATGGAGCCTTGGGATGGTCCAGCTTCGATTTCATTTACAGATGGAAAAATGATTGGTGCAACTTTAGATAGAAATGGTTTACGTCCATCTCGTTACTGGGTAACTGATGATGATTTCGTTATCATGGCTTCTGAAGCAGGTGTTTTAGATATTGACCCCGCTAAAATTGTGTCAAAAGGACGTTTACAACCTGGTAAAATGTTCGTTGTGGACATGGAAGCTGGTCGTATTATTCCTGATGAAGAATTAAAAGAAAAAATCAGTCAACAGAATCCTTACGGAGAATGGTTGAAAACAAATAAAATTAAAGTAGAAGATTTACCAGCAGCTGGTGCTGAATACCGTACTCCATTTGAACGTGAATTGTTATTACGTCAACAAGTATTCGGTTTCACTACAGAAGATTTAAGAGTAATTCTTTCTCAAATGGTTGAAACGGGTAAAGAAGCTTTAGGCTCAATGGGTGTTGATACTCCTTTGGCTATTCTTTCTGACCAAGCTCAACATTTATCTTATTACTTTAAGCAATTATTTGCTCAAGTAACAAACCCACCAATTGACTCAATTCGTGAGCGTACAGTAATGTCATTATTATCTGACATCGGTGGTTTGAAAAACTTGTTGAAAGAATCTCCTGAACATTGCCGTCAGATTGAAATTCGTCAACCAGTTTTGACAAATGGTGAAATTGAGAAGATTCGTTGGATAGACCACAAAAACTTCCAAACGAAATCTATCCATACTACTTTCCGTGCAACAGGAGAGAAAGGTCAATTAAAAAGAGCTTTAGATAGAATATGTCAATATGCAGAAGATGCAGTGGATGATGGTTATGCAATCATTTTATTGACAGATCGTGGTGTGGATTCATCACATGCTCCAATTCCATCTTTACTGGCTGTAAGTGCAGTACATCACCACTTAATCCGTCAAGGAAAAAGAGCGCAAACTGGTTTAATTGTTGAAGCTGGAGACGTTTGGGAGACACATCATTTCGCTACTTTGATTGGTTTTGGTGCATCTGCTGTAAACCCTTACATGGCATTTGAAACAATATATGGCATGAAGGAAAAAGGTATTCTACAAGTAGATTACCCTTATGAAAAACTTCAAGCAAATTACATCAAGGCTGTTAATGGCGAATTGTTGAAAATTTTCTCTAAAATGGGAATTTCAACACTTCAATCATATCAAGGTGCTCAGATTTTTGAAATTGTTGGTTTAGGCAAAGAAGTTGTAGATACTTATTTCTCTCGTGCTATTTCAAGAATCGGTGGTATTGATTTAGAAGGAATCGCAAAAGAAGCCTTAATCAAACACAGAAATGGTTACCCTGAATTGCCAGTAGCTAATCCTAAATTGGAAGTTGGAGGTATTTATCAATGGAAACAACGTGGTGAAGCCCACTTGTTCAATCCAGAAACAATTCACCTTTTACAACAATCAACTAAGAATAACAGCTATCAGCAGTATAAAAAATATTCTAAATTGATTGACGACCAATCTGAAAAAGCAATGACCCTACGTGGTTTGCTTAAATTCAAGAAAGGTAAATCAATTGATATTAGTGAAGTAGAACCAATTGAAAATATTTTCAAACGTTTTGCTACTGGTGCGATGTCTTTCGGTTCAATTTCTTATGAAGCGCATACTACTTTAGCGATTGCGATGAACAGAATTGGCGGTAAGTCAAACTCTGGTGAAGGTGGTGAAGACCCAATCCGTTTTACTCCACTTGCTAACGGAGATTCAATGAACTCTGCTATCAAACAAGTAGCATCTGGACGTTTTGGAGTAACGGCTCATTACTTGACTAACGCTACTGAGTTACAAATCAAAATGGCTCAGGGTGCAAAACCAGGTGAAGGTGGACAATTACCTGGACACAAAGTAGATGACTGGATTGGAAAAACTCGTCACTCTACTCCAGGAGTAGGTTTGATTTCTCCTCCTCCTCACCACGACATTTACTCTATCGAAGATTTAGCACAATTAATTTTCGATTTGAAAAATGCCAACCGTGCGGCTAGAATCTCAGTAAAATTAGTTTCTGAAGCAGGTGTTGGAACAATTGCAGCGGGTGTTGCAAAAGCGCATGCAGACCATATTTTGATTGCAGGACACGATGGTGGTACTGGAGCATCTCCGCTTTCATCAATCCGTCACGCTGGTTTACCTTGGGAACTTGGTTTAGCTGAAGCGCATCAAACTTTGGTAAGAAACAAATTGCGTGGACGTGTTACTGTTCAAACGGATGGACAAATCAGAACTGGTAAAGATTTAGCAGTAGCGGCTTTATTAGGTGCAGAAGAATTCGGTGTAGCTACGGCAGCACTTGTAACGGCTGGTTGTATCATGATGCGTAAATGTCATGTGAATACTTGTCCAGTTGGAGTAGCAACGCAAGACCCACGTTTGAGAGCTTTATATACTGGTCAACCAGAACACGTTGTGAATCTATTTACTTTCTTGGCAACTGAATTGCGTGAAATCATGGCTGAATTAGGTTTCAGAACGGTTAACGAAATGGTTGGTCAAGCAGATAGATTAGAGATGAAAGAAGCTCTTAGCAATTGGAAATTGAAGCATTTAGATTTATCTCCAATCTTGTATAAACAACCAATGGCATTGGATGTGGCTTTATATAAGCAAGAAGATCAAGATCATGGTTTACAAGACCAAATCGACTGGAAATTGTTAGAAATAGCTAAACCAGCACTTGAAAACGGAGAAAAATCAACAGGTGAATTAGAAGTAATCAACGTGAATCGTACTATCGGAACGATGTTATCGAACGAAATCACGAAGAAATATGGTGCAAAAGGTTTACCAAGCGACACAATTCATGTGAAATTTAAAGGAACTGCTGGACAATCATTTGGTGCGTTCTCAGTAAATGGTATCACATTTGAATTAGAAGGAGATTCTAACGATTATATCGGGAAAGGACTTTGTGGGGCTAAGCTAATTGTATATCCAAGTAAAAAAGCAACATTCAATCCATCTGAAAATGCAGTAGTTGGAAACGTATCGTTCTACGGTGCAACATCTGGCGAAGCATATTTAAGAGGTATGGCAGGCGAACGTTTCTGTGTAAGAAACTCAGGTGCTAAAGTTGTCGTAGAAGGTATTGGCGACCACGGTTGTGAATACATGACAGGCGGTTTAGTTGTCATCTTAGGTGAAACTGGTAGAAACTTCGGTGCTGGTATGTCGGGTGGTGTGGCTTACATCTGGGACAAAAAAGGAGACTTTGCTCCTAAATTGAATGGAGAAATGGTAGCCATTGAAGAGTTGACAGTTGAAGATCAAAATATATTAAAAATGTATGTAGAACAACATTTACAATATACAGATTCAGATACTGCTAAAAATGTTCTTGATAATTGGGCTACTACTTTACCACAATTCCTAAAAGTAATGCCTCAAGATTTCAAAAAAGCACTTGCTTCACGCAACATCAGCGTAGCAGAAGTTTTAGAGAACAAGGATGTTGTTTACAAAGATATTCAAGTAGAAATTGCACATTAATATCATTTGAAAACTTGAAAATGCGTCAATTCAACATGATTTGAGTTGACGCATCTCAAAATCAATCTCTATAGAAAATTATTAAAGATTGATTTCAAATTTTCAAATCCTCAAATTTTCAAATTAAAGAAATGGGAAAACCAACAGGATTTTTAGAGGTTACTAGAGAAACTCCAAAGAAAAGACCCGTAGCAGAACGTGTCGAAGACTTCAAAGAAATAGATATTGATTTTACTGCTGATAAAGTAAAATCTCAAGCAAGTCGTTGTATGGATTGTGGCGTACCTTTTTGCCACAGTGGTTGCCCACTAGGTAATATTATTCCAGAATTCAATGATGCAGTTTATGATCAAAACTGGGCTTATGCGTATGAGATTCTTTCTTCTACGAATAATTTTCCTGAATTTACGGGTCGTATTTGCCCAGCACCATGCGAATCTGCCTGTGTGCTAGGCATCAATAAGCCACCAGTAACGATTGAATACATCGAGAAATCAATTATTGAATATGCTTTTGGTAACGGTTTAGTAAAACCAAATATTCCAACTAAACGTACTGGTAAAAAAGTGGCAGTTGTTGG